>Ga0209406_1000023_pt1 | contig 191031 bp, 165 predicted proteins | sample COGITO_mtgs_1204_FD_184808 | JGI IMG/M metagenome (GOLD analysis project Ga0209406, IMG submission 184808) | Pelagic marine microbial communities from North Sea - COGITO_mtgs_120426 (SPAdes) (version 2) | ecosystem: Environmental > Aquatic > Marine > Epipelagic ... | reverse complement strand
TAAAAGTATTTACACAGGAGTATGGTTTGCAATCATTTATTGCAAAAGGGATAAAGAAAAAGAAAGGAGCAGCCGCAGCTCTACAACCTTTTCATTTATTGGAAATAGAGTGCTCTTATAACCCAAATAAAAGCCTTAATTATGCGGGTTTAATTAAGTTGCAAAAACCACCTATTTCTATTACAAGAGATGTGAGAAAGAGTATGGTTGCTATATTTCTCACAGAAGTTTTATATAAATGCATTAAGGAAGAGGAAGCTAATTCAGAATTATACGACTATATTTCTACCGCGATTTCTATTTTTGATGAAAGCGAATTTAATGCCAATTTTCATCTCGTTTTTTTAATGGCGCTATCTAGGTATTTTGGTTTTCAACCTTCACCACCAGAGAAGCCTAGTCAAAAATATTTTAGTTTAAAAGCAGGAGTTTTTGAATTCCCTAAAGACATTTTTGATTATCATTTGTCGGTTGAATTATCCGAACTTTTTAGACAGCTTATAGGCACGAAGTTTGCTGCAATTTCAGAATTGAAATATGCTAATCCTGAACGAAAGGAATTATTAGGTTCAATGGTTAAGTACTATGAAATGAAATTGGGAATGAAAAAGGATGTAATTACTTCGCATAAAATTTTGGAAACCATTTTTGAAGATTAATAGATGAAAAAGTTAACGGAAAGGTTAAATAAAGACAGGGTAATAGGTGTTTTCATATTGTTCTTCTGCTGTGTTACTTCGTTTAATGCACAACAAATAAGAGTTGTAAATGAGATGTTTGAGCCTTTAGATGAAGTAGGTATTTGTAATGTTCTTCAGACAAAGTGTACAAATACAGGATATAAAGGAAACACGAATATTTCTGAATTTGGGATAAATGATACACTCGTTTTTACTATAGCGTCCTATAAAACGCAAAAATTAACGGTTGCTACTATCTTAAACGAAGGGCGCTGGGTAATAATGGAGCCCACAAGTAACATGCTGAGCGGAGTTCAAATAATAGCGCCACTGCGGAATGAAAATGGGAATAAAGGAAAATCCACGAATCAAACAGAGGTTATTTCTGCAGAAGAATTAGAAGAGATAAGTGCCCAAACTACTGCCGATGTATTGCAAAATGCTGATGGGATTCAAGTTCAAAAGAGTCAAATGGGCGGAGGAAGTCCAATAATAAGAGGGTTCGAGGCAAATAGAGTTCTTTTGGTTATCGATGGAGTCCGTTTAAACAATGCAATTTATCGTGGAGGCCACCTACATAACAGTGTGACTGTTGATAATAACGTTCTTTCTCAAGTGGAAATCCTTTATGGACCAGGATCTGCAGTTTACGGGAGTGATGCAATCGGTGGCGTGGTTCATTTTCATACTAAAGACCCCAAGCTTTCTAAAGAAGATTCAGTTAGTATTGGTGGATCAGGAATGTTGCGGTACAATAGTGCTAATCAAGAGAAGTCGGGACATTTTGATATATCAATAGGAGGTAAGAAGTTTGGCTCTATTACATCTGTTTCTGCAAATGATTTTGGAGATTTATTATCAGGAAGTAAACGAGATCACGGATATGATGATTTTGGAAACATTAATGTTTATGCGGAAAGAATTGATGGCAAGGACTCTGCGATAATCAATGAGAACCCTAATCTACAAATAGGAACAGCATATAAACAAGTTGATGTACTTCAAAAATTTATTTACCGCCACTCCGAGCAAATAACATTTAAACTGAATACTCAATATTCAAACTCAACGGATGTTCCCAGATTTGATAGGCTTAACAATGTTGAAGAGGACCGTATGTTGGAATATTCAGAATGGTATTATGGGCCTCAGGAAAGAATTTTCGCGGCTTTAAAAACTGAATTATCAGCTTCTAACTTTTTCTTTTCGAAAGCTTCTTTTATTGCATCTGCACAAAATATCAATGAAAATAGAGTTAAAAGAAAATTCGGTTCAAATTCAAGAAGTAGTAATAGTGAAAATGTGAAAGTGTATGGGTTTAATGTTGATTTAGTCCGTATAATAGATAGTGCATCGCAATTGTTTTATGGTGTTGAACTTACGCATAACGATGTTATCTCAACTGCCTTTACTGAGGATATAACAACTGGAGATATCGGGTATGAATCTACGCGATATCCAGACGGAGGCAGTACTATGAGTACAGGAGCATTTTACTTAAGTTATGCGCGTACATTCAAAAAGTTAATTGCCAAGATAGGTGGAAGGTATAACTATAACAGCGTACAAGCTCGATTTGTCAACGATTCCTTTGTTGCGCTGCCTTTTGAATCTATCAACACAACTAATCAAGCTTTGTCCGGTAATTTAGGTCTGGTCTATTTGCCAACAAAGAATTTTAGGTCAAACTTTAATGTTAGCACAGGTTTTAGGTCTCCAAATATTGATGATTTTGGGAAGATTTTTAAAAAAGAAGATTTTGTGGTAATTCCGAATAATAACATTGCACCAGAATATGCGTACAGTGCTGAATTGGGCTTTTCTAAAACTTTTCAAAGAGAATATCATTCTAATGGAGCTAACATTTACAAAGTAAATTTTCTTACAATTGGAGCTACTGGGTTTTGTACGGTCTTGGATAATGCTATTATAAGAGAAGATTATGAGTTAAATGGGTTAGATTCGTTAATTTACGAAGGCGAAAACAGAAAAATTCAAACAAATATAAATGCCGAACAGGCAATTATATATGGAGGTTCTGGAAGAATTAAAATTCTTTTTACTAAAAACATTCACCTTTCATCAAGTATAAATTATACGAAAGGATATCTAACAAATTCTAAGGATCCGTTTGCTCATATACCTCCATTATTTGGCAAGACCAGGTTATTATTTGAAAAGGAGAACTGGGATATAGAGCTGTTTAGTCATTATAATGGCTGGAAAAGAAAAGCTGATTTTGCTGCAGGAACATCCGATAACCCGCAAGAAGCAACGGTTGATGGAAGCCCTTCATGGTATACAATTAATGTTAGAGCAAGTTTATCATTAAATGAGTTTATTACGCTTCAGCTCGGATTAAACAACCTGCTTGATCAGCATTATAAAATGTTTGCATCCGGAATAAGTGCACCAGGAAGAAATATAATGATTTCTGGGCGCGTCTTTTTTTAGTGAAAATAATTTTTATACCTTGCAACTATGATCAAGCGCAATGCGTCATAATAACGTAAAAGCAAATCTATGAAAAACTTACTATTAATACTTCCATTATTTCTCTTTAACTTATTTACATGCGCTCAAACGGGACCATTAACAGACATTTGCTTGGTCACGGTGGATACTACATTTACACACAATGTTATTGTTTGGGAAAGAGGTTCTCAAACAAGTACTAACCCTATTGATTCAATAAGAATTTACAGAGCAAAATTGTTGGGAGGTGATACTTTGGTTGGTTCTGTTCACTGGGACTCTGTAAGTCAGTTTCGAGACTATGGTGCTGATCCAAATTTGCGTCCTTATCGATATAGGATATCTGGAATAGATAACCAGGGCTTAGAAGGCCCTCTGAGCATGCCTCACCAAACGATTCATTTTGCAATATTGGAGCAAGGAGATAGTATTCGTCTACGGTGGACTAAATATATGGGGCAGACCATAAATTATTATAATTGTTGGGTTGATTCCGCAGGAAGTGGTCCTGGTGTTGACCTTCTCCATTCTACATTTAATGATGTAGATACAAGCTGGTGGCATAGTGATACGCCATTAGATTGGACAGGTTTAGGTTATATAGTAGATGTTGATTGGAATGATCAATGTTCTGCAACGAAAGCGCAAGATCACAATACGACAAGATCAAATAGGGCAAATTCAGTAGAATCGAATCCAAGTAGTCTTTATGAGGGACCAACTATAAAAGAGTTGGCAGTATTTCCAAACCCAATAAATGAAACGACTCAACTTGTGTTTAGCTCAAAATCGTGGTCGCCAATTAATGTTTTTATTACAGATGCAATGGGTAGGCAAATTAAACAGTTTAAATCTATAAAGGTTTTAGGACAGCATCAAATAAACATTGAAATGGAGCAATATAGTTCAGGAACGTATAATGTCGTTCTTATTCAAAACAATAGAGTTTATTCCAAAGCGTTATTTAAGCTGTAAATAAGAGAGGCTGAATATTCTTTTTAGTTATGGACTTATTATTCAAGTCAATTTTTATCTTTGTTTAGTGAAAGTCATTATTGTCAATATAATCATCTTGATTTCTCTGGTTTTTCAGGGAGCTGCGCAGAATAATTCACCAAGTTTAAATGGAACTTTTTTATTCCAAAACTATTCTCCTAAACAGTATAATGGGAATCCGCAAATTTTTGACATAGTTCAAGATTCACGTGGTATAATGTATTTTTCTAATCAGAAAGGAATAATTGAGTATGATGGGACAAAATGGAGTACAATACAAATAGGTCAAGAAGATTTAAGGTGTCTTTCCTTGGCAAAAGGTAAAGATGGTTTAATTTACGCTGGTGCTAATGGGGATTTTGGGGTGCTTAAGCCTGATGCATTAGGAAGTTTACAATTTGTATCTGAATTAGGAAACTTAGGAATAGAGACAATCGGTAGGGTTGCTAAAATAATAATACAAGACGATAAGAAGTATCTAAAAACGGAACAGGGCTTGTTTATCATTTCACCGGAAGGATTAGATTTTATAGCTCCAGAAACGGAGCTGGAGGACATTTTCTTTTTAGGCAATAAGCTTTACGTAATGCAAAAAGGTTTAGGTTTGTTTTTGCTTAAAGACAAAGAACTGAAACCTGTGCAAGAGGGTTATCTGGTCTCAAATAAAGAAATAATCGCTTCGGCAACATTTGGCGATAGAAATTTATTTTTTACCGCTCTAGATGGTATTTACGAGATGTCCAATACTGGAAGGCTCGTTAAAAGGAATATTTTTGAAGGAACGTCTTTACTTTCTGCAATTAAAATTGATGATAATTTAATTTCACTAGGGACGAGTTCAAATGGTATTATTGTTATTGATCAAAAGTTTAATGTTGTTTACACGGTGGGCCTAGAAAAAGGTTTAATTGATGCTGCAGTTAAAGCTCAATTTATAGATAACGAAAAAAATCTTTGGTTAGGTACTAATGTGGGAATTTCAAAAGTTGAGATTAATTCACCGGTCTCTAAATTTGATTTAACATCTGGCCTTCGAAGTACTGTAGAGGGTTTACTTAGGTTTAATAATCGGCTACATGTTGCTTCTCAAGATGGACTCTATAACACAAATGATAATGGGTTTTTTGAAAAGATAGAAGGCATCGAAAAAGACTGCTATGGGTTGCATTTGTTTCCAAATGGAAATGATACTTTATTGTTAATTGCGGAAGTCCAGGGCGTTGTAGCATTAGATAAAGAAAATGAGAAATTCAATCTGCAACCGGGAGGGCCCTGGGAAATTCAATTATCGCCTCTCAATCCAAATGAGATCATTATTGTTCACTATGATGGATTAGCAAATTTGGTATATGAGAATGGGGAGTTTGTTACCGGAAATTATTTTAGAAAATTCACAGGGGCGGAACCCTTTAATTTTGTTGTTCAAGAAGACGGCACAATATGGATTGGTACTATTGCAGATTTAGACGGGGGAGTTTATAAAACGCATGTGGATATCTTCCGTGATTCAGCTATAAAGTTTGAGCGATACTATACAGAAGAGGGGCTTCCGGCGGGAGGATCTACTTATATGTTTCAGAAGGATAAGGATATTTTTGCTGGAACAGATAAAGGGCTGTTTAAATATGACAAAGGAAAGTTTGTTTTATACAATGACTTTGGTGTAGATTTTACAGAAGAAAGAGGTATTCATAGAATTAGTCTAGACCCAGAAGGTAATATTTGGATGGTACTATTTGATATAAAGAATAATTATGAAATAGGTTATTCCAGTCTAGTTGAGGGTAAATATGTATGGAATAGTAGTTTTTTCAGTAGGCATTCAGACGATATAGTTCATGCCTTATTTCATGATGAAAATGGGGTCACATGGCTAGGCGGAACAAACGGTCTGATTCGTTATGACAATAAAATAATTAGTAATTACGCGATTCCATTTAATGCTTTAATTCGCAACGTGAATTTTGGTGATAGCTTGTTGTTTGGGGGCGCATACCAAAAGGATAATAGGGTTATTCTAAATCAGCCGGATAACCTTGAATTTCGTTTAAAGTATTCCGGAAATAAGCCGATTACATTTTCTTTTGCATCGACTTCCTATATTGATGAAAATAAAACGGAATATCAATTTTTACTGGAGGGTCATGATGATGATTGGAACAAGTGGTCTTCAAGAACAATAAAAGAATATTATTTGTCAGAAGGTTCTTACTCGTTTAAAGTAAAAGCTCGAAACATTAATGGTTTAGTTTCAAGCGAAGCGGTTTTCTCTTTCATCGTTTTGCCGCCATGGTATAGGACAACCCTAGCTTACATTCTCTATGTAATTGGGTTTATATTCGTAGTTTATATCATAATTCGTTTCAGTATTAGAAGGGTAAAACAAAAAAATATTCACCTAGAAGGTATTGTGAAAGAGCGCACGAAAGAGGTTGTAATTCAAAAGCAAGATGCCGAGAAACAAAGAGATATTGCAGAACATCAGAAAGAATTAGTAGAGCAAGCGCATCGAGAAATAACAGATAGTATTAACTATGCCGAGAGAATTCAGCGTAGTTTTTTAGCAACGGATGATATTTTAGATGCGAATTTGGAAGAATATTTTGTATTCTTTCAGCCAAAAGAAGTGGTAAGTGGAGATTTTTATTGGGCAGATAACTTGAGTAATGGTAATTTTGCGATGGTAAATGCTGATAGCACAGGACATGGAGTTCCTGGCGCTATTATGAGCATACTTAATATTTCCTCTATAGAGAAAGCTGTAAGGCTTAAATTTTTAGAGCCATATGAAATTTTTAATTCTACTCGTAAAACAATTATAGAACGGTTAAAAAAAGACGGTAGTCTTGAAGGAGGTAAAGATGGAATGGACGCGAGTATTATATGCTTCGATTTTGAGAATAATAAATTTACATACACGGCGGCCCAAAATCCAATTTGGGTAGTTCGAGATGGAGCTCTGATGGAAATAAAACCTGAGAAGATGCCGGTTGGAAAACACGATAAAGATTCGGTGCCATTTGTTGGTGGTGTATTTGAAATGGAAAAAGGGGATGTAATTTACACATTAACGGATGGTTTTCAAGATCAATTTGGGGGCCCTAAAGGAAAGAAGTTTATGGTAAAGAAAATGAGAGAATATGTTCTATCGATTTCTCATTTATCTATGAAAGAGCAGCACACAAGAATTAGTGAAGTATTTTCTAATTGGAAAGGCGACACCGAACAAGTTGACGATGTTTGCGTAATTGGAGTTCGTGTTTAACGAACTTCTATGAAGCAGTTTACATTGAGCTCAGCCGAAATGTAATTGGAGTTCGTGTTTAACGAACTTCTATGAAGCGGTTTACATTGAGCTTAGCCGAAAGGAGCTTTTATACGGAAAAATCAAAAATTATTAATGGTTTAGGGTAGTGACCATCAATTCGATGAGTTCTCGGTTCACGTATGACGAATAGCTGATATATTTAGATAAGTAATGGTTGTTGAGTGTTTTAGTTAGAGAGAAATGTGTTATATTTGCGTTCTTGATTAAATATAAGACAACATGAAAAAACAGTACATTCTCTCATCATTACTTTCAATATTCACATTCTTCTCAATCAATGCGCAGATTTCATTTACTGCGGATGTTACTTCTGGATGCGGCCCTCTTACAGTTAATTTTACTAACACGAGTACTTCTGGAGTGACTTGGGAATGGAGCTTCGGAGATGGAACTTCAAATTCGAATTTAGCTTCTCCATCCCATACATTTAGTACTGGTGGTAATTTCTATGTTTATTTGTATGCCTATGATGCTAATGGGGGTTATCTAGGTAATTACAATATGAATATTTCTGTGCTTGGTGCTCCTCAGCAAGTTTATTTACAAAATGACTCAGTGTGTCCCAATGATCAAGTTTCTTTCTGGGCACAAGGCTCTGGTTACTTATGGGAATGGGATTTTGGAGACGGGACAACGTTTACAGAAAATTCTTCATATTCGGGAGCGAATCATACCTATACTACTTCTGGTACATATCTCGTTACAATTGATGTTACTAATAGTTGTGGTAATTATACAAAAGACACAAGTATGGTTGTAGATATGAACGTTCCCTTTGCCAATACTCCATATGTGTATGTTTCAGCAGATACAGTTTGCCCAAATACACAGGTTTATATGGATACTGATCAGGGCTTTTCTTCTTATACATGGAGTTTTGGAGATGGAGGGACAAGTACTGGAAACAATTTGGATTATTCGTATTCAAATCCTGGTAGTTATACAATATCTGTAGAGATTACAAATGGTTGTGGGCTATCAACTACTGCAACGGATATTATAGTAGTTGACAATAACGTGCCTGTTACAGGAGGGCATATTTGGGAAGCAGATACAGTTTGCCCAGGGGAGAACTTTAACATTTCTGCTACGAGTAATGATGGACAAAATGCAGTTTACACATGGGATTTTGGTGGCGGTAACCCAACCGTGGACGGGAGTAATGTCAATTATTCATTTGCCTCTGTAGGTACTTATCCTGTTACATTAACGATTACTAATAATTGTGGGAATTCTGCTGTTATGAACACTCAAGTTGTTGTAGGAAATAACGTTGGCTTTAGCAATACTCCGTATATGTGGGTTTCAGCAGATTCAGTTTGCCCAAATACACAGGTTTCTATGAATGCCGAGTATGGCTTTTCTTCGTATAATTGGAGTTTTGGTGATGGAGGAAGTGCTGTTAGCGAATATGTGTCTCATACTTATTCAGCTCTTGGAAATTATACAATTTCTGTTGAGATTACAAATAGTTGTGGGTTGTCTACTACCGTAACTGATAGTATCGTAGTTTACAATAACGTGCCTGTTACAGGAGGGTATATTTGGGAAGTAGATTCAGTTTGCCCAGGTGAAGAATTTAATATTCAGGCTACAAGTGATGGAGGAACAATTTATACCTGGGATTTTGGTAACGGTAACCCAACCGTGGACGGGAGTAATATTGGTTATTCATATGCAACTGTAGGCACTTATCCGGTTACATTAACGATTACTAATGATTGTGGGAATTCTACTGTTATGAACACTCAAGTTGTTGTTACTAATAACGCCCCGATTACTAATGCATACTTGCAATTTAACACAACCAGTGTTTGTCCCGGTGATCCGATGGAGTTTTGGGTAAACAACCAATATGATTATTATGTTGACTTTGGAGATGGAACAGGTACAAGTGATGATTGGCACCATGTTTACAATAACGTTGGTACATATCCAATTTCAGTAACCTATCAAAATGCATGTGGAAATAGTGTAACGTTGTATGATACAATTAATGTGGAGGACAATTTGCCATTTACAGGAAATCCATATGCTAATATGAATAATGGTACTGTGTGTGTTAATAGCGAAGCTGAATTTTATGCTCAGTCGGGATATTCAAGTTATGTTTGGGATTTTGGAGATGGAGGCACTTCTACAAATAAAGAGGCACAACATATTTATAATGCGGCCGGCACCTACAATGCCTCTGTTGAGATTACAAATGGATGTGGCGCAAGTACTACCCTATCTGTTGTTGCTATTATTGTCGATGATATGCCAGTTGGAAATTTGTATTATCAAATCTATGGCGACTCAGCTTGTCCAAATGATGAGGTTTTATTTTTAGCTGAAAACTCGGGTAATGGCATTTCATATTCTTGGGATTTTGGAGATGGAACTTCTTCATATGAATATAATGGTTCTCACTCTTACACAAATACCGGGTTGTATATTATAACGATTACTGCGACTAATGGCTGTGGGAATGATACTACTGTTTTAGATACAGTTATAGTTGACAACAACGTATTCCCAAGCGCTAACAATCTCCAAGTGTTTGCTCAGGAGGAAGGTTGTATTGGAGATGAATTGTATTTTGTTGTTGCTCCCTCTGGAGCAGGTGACTACACTTGGGATTTTGGGGATGGAAATTCAACTACTTCAACATTTCCTTTGGTTGTTGGCGGTCAAGGTTCATATGATGTTGCGTTGCATCCATTTTTAGCATCTGGAAATTATGAAGCGCACTTTTCTGTTACAAATGGATGCGGGAATACCTATTATGATACATTAGTGGTTCAAATAGGCGGAATAGGAGATAGTGTTAATGTTGAAACTTCTTTCTTTGCCAATGAAGTAGGGTCTTCTTGCCAAGGTCAGCCAGTAGAGTTTTTTGCGGTTGGAGCATCTAGTTATACTTGGAACTTTGGTGATGGAACAGGTATTCTGATAACAGAAGGATCTCTTGTTCCTGTTTACCATACGTTTATGAATCCTGGCACTTACAATGTTGTGGTAAACGGGTATAATAATTGTGGAAATTCTGATAGCCAAACAGAAGAGGTTTTTATCCCACAATCATTAATCGATATAACAACAAACGCCGTTCAGCTTGCAAATTGTGGTGAGAATGATGGGATGGCAGTTGTCTCCGCCACAGGAGGAATGCCTCCTTATCAATACGGATGGAGTAATGGAGACAATTCTGTAATTGCAGACAGTTTGGGTTCAGGGTTATACGTAATTACTGTGACAGATAATAATGATTGTTCAAGTGAAGGGATAGTCACAGTTGATGATAATCAAGGGCCAACTATATTAGTTGACAACATTACTAACTTAGGTTGTTATGGAGGAGCTAATGGAACAATTAGTGTTTCAATATTGGGCGGAGCCCCACCTTACGAAATCATATGGTCCAATGGAGACAACACAGAAGATGTTTTTGGATTAGTTGCAGGACCTTATGAGATTTTTGTTACGGATGCAAACGGATGTATGGGTATGGAAAGCATTACCGTTACGCAACCAGAGGAGGCAATAGTATCAATTATTACGCAACCATCAGCTTGTGGAAATAATACAGGTGGAGCGATGGCTGTAATAAGTAATGGTGCACCTCCTTATAACTATATCTGGCCAAATCAAACAGGCCCTGTTCACCAAACGGGAGGATTAGCTCCCGGAATACATGAATTATTGGTAATTGATGCAAATACATGTTTATTGCAAAAAGAATTTGTAATAAATCAAAATACAGCTCCAATAATCTTATTGGATTCTGTTGCAACTGGAACTTGTTCAGGAGATTTGAGTTCAATTTATATAAATACAATTGGAGGGTTAGCTCCTTTTACCTACAGTTGGTCAAATGGAACTACAGATGAAGATTTGACGGATGTGTTGCCAGGGGATTATGATGTTCAAATTATGGGGAATAATGGGTGTTCATCTTATTTTACATATTCAGTAGAAATGACTTCTCCAGACGAAAATCCAATTTGTATTGTTACTGTAGATACAGTTCAAGGGGGAAATATAGTGGTTTGGGAACCTGTTCAAACCACTGGGGTAGATTATTACAATGTGTATAAGGAAAGTTCTCAAAGTGGATTGTACTATTTAATTGGGACAACTGATGCAGATAGTTTAAGTTTTTACCACGACGTTAATTCTGATCCGCAAATTAGATCTTGGAGATATAAAATTGCTTCAGTTGACGATTGTGGAAATGAGTCTGACTTAAGTGATGAGCACAAAACAATCCACTTAACTTCAAATTTAGGTGTAGGTGATGTAGTTAATTTAATTTGGGATAACTATGAAGGGTTTAGCTATCCTACTTTTTATGTGAATAGATATCATCCAACCACAGGATGGATGGTAATCGACTCATTAGGAGCGAACTTAAATTCATATACAGATGTTACGCCTCCAAGCGATAGTAACTTGGTGTATCAGGTAACAATTAATGCGCCGGGGTTATGTTCTGCTCAAAAAGCACAAGATCATAATACTACTCGTTCCAATAGAGCTTCAATTAATGCTCCAGAAGAGGAGACGGAGACGGAAAATCCAGATGCTGTTGATGAGTCATTGATATCAGAAATTGGTATTATGCCAAACCCTACAAATGGCATATTTACATTGTATTTTGATGGCCATGCTTCAGAAAGGAGTATAGAAATTTTTGATCTTCAAGGAAAACGTCTTGCAAACAAATTGTGCTCAAAAGAGAACAAAACGATTGGTTTTGATATTTCGGAATTTGAAACAGGAATGTATTTGATAAAAATATCTTCTGATAAAGAGACAAAAGCCTTAAGGTTGATAAAACAATAAAATAAATTATGAAGAAATATTTTTGTGCTTTACTATTGGTTCTTGCCAATGGTATAGTGATGGCCCAATTAGTAATTAACACAGTTGGAGTTGAATCTCCTCAATGCCACGCATTATGCAATGGCTCTCTTAACATATCTGCAAGTGGAACCTCAGGCCCCTATCAATATAGTATAGATGGTGGAGCCACTTATCATAGCCAGAATTTTTTTAATTCTTTGTGCGCAGGCACCTACGATATTTGGGTGCATGATCCAGGGTTTAGTTTATATGCCGACACAACGGTGGTAATGACGGAGCCTGCTCTTTTGGACATAACTAGTTCTACTTCGTCTGATGTTATTTGTAATGGCGATTGCAATGGATCTGCTTCCGTAAATGTTTCAGGAGGTACTGTTTCATCAGGTTATATGTATTTCTGGACAAATGGCGAGAGCACGCCTGGCGTAAATGGTTTATGTCCAGGCTCTTATGAATGTATGGTTTCTGATGATAACGAATGTTATGACAGTATTACTTTAGTAATCAGTGAACCTAGCGCGTTAGTCTTTACAATAGATGCGGAAAATGTTTCTTGCCACGGTGGTAACGATGGTGTCATTAATTTTATGGATGGGAATGGGAATTCTGGAGCTTTTGGAGGAACTCCCTTTGCTAATAATGGTTATCAATATTCCATTGATGAAGGAGGGTCGTACCAATCGTTATCTGAATTTACAAATATTACAGCGGGACTATATGGCTTAATCGTCGAGGACTCATTGGGTTGTATTGCATCTTCTTCGCATGATATTTTTGAACCAGCTCCTATTAGTTTTTCGGTTTATTCGTCGAGTCCTTCAGCTTGTAACGTTGCAGATGGATCATTTACTATTTCGGAGCTTATGCAAGATTCGTCATACAATATTTTTTATACAGATCAAAATGGTAACCAGTCCCAAACAGGAGGCACAGCTAATATTGACGGTGAAATAACAGTTTCTGGCTTTTCTTCAGATGAAATTTCAGACATAACAGTCGGCCTGAATACTTGTTCTGCGTTTATGGATACCTTGATTTATTTAACTGCACCAACCTTTGGCTTTATAATGAACACAGCTTCAGCTGTAGTTACCGATGCTTCTTGTACAAATACAGATGGAAGTATTACTGGAATTAGCGTTTCGGGCGGAACGGGCCCCGGAACTTATACATATAATTATACGGGAGGGGCATCTACTTTGGATTTATTAAATGCTCAACCGGGATCTTATGTTTTAACAGTTTCAGATACGAATGGTTGTGTAATTGAATCGCTCCCTTTTACGATAAATTCCACAATTTCGAATATCACCCTGGCATCTACATCTAGTTCTGCTACTTGCCATGGAAACTGCGATGGGTCAATTGATTTGCTTGCATCTGGAGGTGATGGGAATTATTCTTATACATGCAGTAATGGTATGGCAGGAGACAGTTTAATAAATGTTTGTGCTGGAACTCATACGGTTTGGGTTACGGATGGATTAGGTTGTCAAGCAGTTGATACAGTTTCGGTTTTGGAGCCAGCATTAATCATGAATACAATTTCTTCTGTTGCTCCTACTTGTGGATCAAATGATGGATCTGCTGAAGTTACGGGATCAACAGGAGGTGTTCTTCCCTATTCTTATCAGTGGTCTAATGGATCTACTTCAGCATTGGCCGATAGTTTGCTTGCGGGTGTTTATGTAGTTACTGTAACGGATGACAACCTCTGTGTAACAATTGAAACCGTTAATATTACAAGTAGCTCTGGTCCAATAATTACGAGCAATATTGTTGATGCCTCTTGTAATGGCGGAAATGATGGAGCAATTGATTTAACCATTACCGGTGGAACAGCACCTTATAATATTGACTGGTCAACGGGAGAGCATACTCAAGATGTTTCGGGCTTAGCTGCAGGTATTTATGACGTTACAATTTTTGATGATGCTGGTTGTGGAGCCGTTCAGGTGTTTTCTGTTTTGGCGTCTATGCCAATTGATTTATCGGCAGCCACTATCGTGGATGCTTCTTGCGATAGTACAGATGGCATGATTTCAGTTGCTGCTTCAGGAGGAGCAGGTGGTTATAACTATTTATGGTCTAGTGGAGGGACGGGTGCAACTGAGGGAGGTTTAGCAGCTGGAACTTATACTTTATCTGTTTCTGATGCTAACGGTTGTTTAGCAATGGCTAATTATACAATCAGTAATGCTTCTGGACCCGTTATTATTGTTGATCAGGTAATTCAGCCACCCTGCCAAGGAGGAAGCGGAGAAATACTTGTTTCGGTAACGGGAGGGGCTTCTCCATATTCATACGCTTGGAGTAATGGAGCAAATAGTGAAGATTTATTTAATGCCTCGGTAGGAAGTTATGAGTTAATTGTTACAGATTCGAATGGATGTCAAGGTGTTCAGTATTCAGAACTTGTAGGAGTTAATTTAAATGCTGCCGAAATTTGCATGGTAACAGTAGATAGTATTTCTGGAGCTAATGTAGTGGTTTGGAATAAAGAGCAGAATTTAGGTATTTCAGAATATGAGATTCATAAAGAAACAAGTTCCCTGAATGTGTTTCAACTGCTAGGAACAGTTCCTTTTGACAGTTTATCTCAATTTATTGATACAGCTGCAAATTCTAGTGTTCACTCCTACCGTTATAAATTACGAACGATTGATAGTTGTGGAAACTTTTCTGAATTTTTAGCTTATCACAAAACAATACATTTAGTTTCAAATATAGGTCTTAATAATACAGTCAATCTTATTTGGGATGATTACATTGGTTTTGAATATTTAACTTTTTACATAAACAGATACCATCCGAATACAGGCTGGGTTGTTCTTGACTCTGTAGCATCCAATGTGCATGCTTATACTGATAATTCATACCCTTCATTGAATGGATTAGAATATGATATTGAAGTTTTTCCAACCTTCCCTTGTTTAGCTGAGAAAGCGCAAGATCATAATACGACGCGTTCTAATAGGCATACTATTGCTCCTCCAAATGCAAATGCAATAGATGAATCAAGTTATTTAAACGCTAGAGTTCAGCCAAACCCAAGTAATGGATTATTTTCGATAATTGTTGCAGCTTCAAATTGGAGTTATTCACTATTCGATATGAATGGAAAACTAATCAAGAGTGAAAGCGCTTCTGCCAATAAAGCAGAAGTAAACATTGAAGCTTTAGAAGCGGGTATTTATATGCTACAAATTTCAGTAGAAGGTCATTCTGTTTACAAGAAAATTGTAAAGCAATAAGCTTATTTATAGCATTAAAAACAGCAATAAAATTAATCAAGCATGAAATCAATATTTATGAAAAAGGTTTTATTTACAATGGGAATTTTATTAGGCTTTGGGCACATGTTTGGACAAGGACAAGTAATGATAGATGACATTCTCATCACCGATCCATCTTGTTCCGATTCTTGCAATGGAGAAATAGTAATTATTGCTTCAGGAGGTATTCCTCCAATGGAATACAGTATTGATAATGGTCAAACTTTTCAGACTAGCAACTCATTCACCGGTTTGTGTGCAGGAATGTATGATGCAGTTGTGCAGGATGTTTGGGGTGAGCAATTTCATCAACCTGCCGATTTAATTGCTGTTCCAATCGGAGCAAACTTTACAATTGATAGTATTCTTTCTTGCCAAGGGGATACTGATGGTGTTTTAACCGTAGACGCTTATGGAGGATTCGGAGGTTATACCTATTTATGGGTCTCGGATCAAACAACGGATGTTACCAATTATTCTGGTCATCCTGGTTCTAATGTGGTTGTGATTACGGATTTGAATGGCTGTACAGATTCCATGCAAGTTTATCTTGACGAACCAATTCTTTTAGAGGTTTCAGTATCTTCAGTAAACACAGTCTGTACTAACGCAATAGGGTCTTCTGAAGCAATGGCTTTTGGAGGAACAGGGGCTTTGGTTTATTCTTGGGAAAGTGGTGGAACAACTGAAATTGAAACAAACCTAGCAGCGGGAGATTATATTTTAACTGTTACAGATGCTAATGGTTGTATTGCTACAGATACTGCGTATATTGAAATTGATCCAGGCACATTAGACGTTTCTGTACTTTCGGCAAACACAACTTGTTCTAACGCAATAGGTTCCTCCGAAGCTTTTCCTATTGGAGGCACAATGCCTTATGATTATTCTTGGGAAAGTGGTGGAACAACTGAAACTGAAACAAACCTAGCAGCTGGAGATTATATTTTGACTGTTACAGATGCTAATGGCTGTGTTGCAACAGATACTGCGAACATTGGTATTGACGTAATTCCTATTGAAGTATGTGTTGTTACGGTAGATTCAACATCAACTAAGAACGTTATTGTTTGGGAAAAACCTATAGCAAATGGGATCTCGCATTTTAATGTATATAGAGATGTCGTTGGTACCTATACATATGTAGACAGTGTCCCTTATGATTCTTTAAGTCAGTATGAAGATGTTACTGGCGGAGTAAATCCACAAGTAACCCAATATCGTTATAAGATTTCTGTGGTTGATAGTTGTGGTAATGAAAGTGACTTAAGTGATTTCCATCAAACAATTCACTTGAATGCACCAAACTTAGTAGGTAATACAGCCGATTTAGTATGGCAAGCTTATGGAGGGTTTACAAGTAATTTTTACTATAGAATTTTAAGAGATTCAACCGGAACAAATGATTGGGAAGTGGTCGATTCAGTATCGCTAACTACCTTAGTTTATACAGATATTGCGGTACCAAATACATCAAACATATCCTATTTAGTGCAAATTGCCACTCCTAATACTTGCACCGCAACAAAAGCACAAGATCATAACACTACACGTTCTAATAGGCATACTATTGCACCTCCAAACCCAAACTTAATAGATGAGTCAACTCTGTTAAACGCTAGAGTTCAGCCAAACCCAAGTAATGGATTATTTTCGATATTTGTCGAAACTTCAAATTGGAGTTATTCAATATTAGATATGAACGGAAAATTGATTTTAAATGAAACAGTATCTAACAACAATGCAGAAGTAAACATTGAAGCTTTAGAAGCAGGTATTTATATGCTACAAATTTCAGTAGAAGGTCAATCTATCTATAGGAAAATTGTGAAGCAATAACCCAAATAACATATTTAGTATGTAAAAGCCTTTTGATTTTGTCAAAAGGCTTTTACATTTGAGGAAACTTCTAAATCATTCTATTGTGTTAAAGAATATTGTATGTTCAGTTGGTGTCTTATTTTCAATGAGCCTTCAGTCTTGTAGTGATCCGGTTCATCCAGATTCAGAAAGGTTATGCAGGTGCTATACGCAACAGTTTAGAGCGGACTCTGCTAGAGTTGATGTCATCGGTGATTCGTGCCGAGCAATCTATATTGGCATAATCAAATCACTAGAAAATGATGCAGAAGAAATGGCAAAATTTGAAGAAGCTTTAGATGTTTGTCGATAAGAAACGCTTGAACTATGGAAAAAATCCTTAATTACATAAATGGTGCGTTAGTAGAACCAATTAATAATGCATATTTGGATAATTACAATCCATCTATTGGAAAAGTATATAATCAAATTCCTGATTCCAATGAAAAGGATATTGATTTAGCTTATAACGCAGCAAACGAAGCTTTTTCAGGTTGGAGCAAGACACCAAAAGAAGAACGCTCAAAAATCATGATGCGTATAGCGGATTTGATTGAAAAGAACTTAGATGAACTCGCAAAGGCAGAATCCATGGATAATGGGAAGCCTATTAAATTAGCAACGCATGTGGATATTCCTCGTGCTGCAAGTAATATGCGCTTTTTTGCTACAGCAATTTTACACTATGCTTCCGAAAGCCACGAGATGGATGGTGTAGCAATTAATTATACCTTGCGTAAACCAATCGGGGTGGTTGGATGTATTTCTCCATGGAATTTACCATTGTATCTTTTTACGTGGAAAATTGCACCGGCATTAGCTTCAGGAAATTGTGTAATTGCAAAACCTTCTGAAGTAACACCCATGACAGCTTATTTGTTTTCTAAGTTATGTGTTGAAGCAGGGCTACCAAAAGGGGTATTAAACATAATTCATGGAATGGGGCCAAGTGTAGGCTCTCCAATAACGACCCATCCTGGAATTAAGGCAATTTCATTTACTGGAGGTACAGCTACCGGAAAAGCTATTGCTAAAGTTGCTGCTCCAATGTTTAAAAAATTGAGTTTAGAGTTAGGAGGTAAAAATCCAAATATCATTTTTGCGGATTGCGATTTCGATAAAGCTTTGAAAACAACCATGCTTTCTTCTTTTGCTAATCAAGGACAGATTTGTTTATGTGGTTCTAGAATTTTTGTGGAAAGACCTATATATGAAAAATTTAGAGACGCTTTTGTTGCTAAAACAAAACAACTAAAAGTAGGGAATCCTAACGATTCAGAAACCAACCTTGGTGCAATTGTATCGAAAGCTCACTTAGAAAAGGTATTGTCTTATGTGCAATTAGCGCAGGAAGAAGGTGGAACTGTGCTAGCTGGTGGAAACAAAGTTCAATTGGAAGGAGAACTTTCTGAAGGATATTTTATGGAGCCAACTATCATTGAAGGTTTAGCATTTGATTGTCGTACGAATCAAGAAGAAATTTTTGGACCTGTAGTTACAATTATGCCTTTTGACACAGAAGAAGAAGTTGTAGTCATGGCAAACAGCACTGAATATGGTCTAGCTGCAACAGTTTGGACGCAAGATGTTAGCAAAGCCACAAGATTAGGCGCTAGTCTTGCTTCAGGAATTGTTTGGGTCAATTGTTGGTTGGTTCGAGACCTAAGAACACCTTTTGGTGGAGTTAAAAACTCTGGTGTTGGTCGTGAAGGTGGCTTTAATGCGTTGAACTTTTTTACCGAACAAACAAACGTTTGTATTAAGCTGTAAATAATATTTTATATATTTCTCCGTTATAGACGCATTCACCATTCAGATATTTGTGTTAATAACTTAAAAGGACAAGGGCAGTAGGCATCTACTATCCTGATATTTTTGTATAAAATGATGCGATTAATTATTATATTTTTCTGGCTGATTAGTTTTTCTAACTTGTATGCAGGTCAGAACGTATATAATCCAGATTCTACATTTTATGATTCTTTATACACCTATGAAGAACTAGCAAAAATCGACTTCCCTGAAATTTGTCCGGGAATCACTTTTGAAGATGAATTGTATAACCCGACCTTTTTATTAGAAAGTGATTATTACGTGAATCGATATAAAGAACCCGATTTAATGTATAAGGTGATTGACAATTTTGGTAATGGTTTTGATAGTTTATACGGTACTCGAAACATGAGAACCGTTCTTCACGGAGTCGCATATAGAGGTGGGGCAAATAATTATTACCATAAAACAAATAAGCGCAACAATCACAACCCTCTACCTGATGATGGAATTGCGAACTTATGTAAAGAAGGCTTTTCCCATTCTATTTATTTGTACAAGCAAAATTGGGACAGCGCTCCGGAATATGAAACGTGTGATTGTGTTAACGAGGCGCAAAATGAAATGGAGTATTCTCAGTATGATTACTACGATAAAGAGCATATTAAGGAAATGCTCGGGTTAATTTATAAAAGTGCTGTAGATCCAAATACAGGACCTGTGTATTTACATTGCTGGAACGGTTGGCATGCTTCCGGTTTTATCTCTGCAGTAATTTTAAAACAGTTTTGTGGGTTTTCTGATTTAGACGCTACAGCGTATTGGGATTTAGGAACAGATGGCGCAAATACCAGTCCTCGATATAATTCGATTCGACAAAAAATAATGGATTTCGAACCTTATTCGGAATTCTTGTTAGAAGACTCCCTAGGTAACAAAATCTGTGCGCCTATGCCGGAGTTTATCGATAGTTCTATGCTTCACATCAGCATTGAACATCTTGTTATTGTTCCAGAAGCAATTCCCCTAAATACAATATTGATTCTTACGCATGTTAAATTTGCCCCCGGTAAGACAACTTTTCCTTCCACAAACACAAACGAAGATTTGATAAATTTAGTTGCTGCAATGCAAAAGAGCCCTGATTTAAAAATTCAAATAAGTGGACATACTGACCGCTCTGGAAATGAGCAAACGAATAAAAAACTTTCAAAAAGTAGGGCTAAATTTGTGTATGACCACCTTATCACCAAAGGGATATCAGCAGATAGAATCTCTCATATTGGGTATGGATCTGCCAAGCCAGCCTACTCTAACAGGACAAAAGATGGTAGAGCAGCAAATAGAAGAATAGAAGTAAACATTCTTTCTAAAAAAGCAGAATCAATGGACAATCTTGTCGATGAAACAACAGCGCCGGTGGAAGATTCGTTTGAAAAGCATACTAATTCATCTTTAATTGACTTTGAGAAAAAAGAAATCGGGGAAGCTCTTATTTTGAAACATATATTGTTTGAGCCTAACATGACTGAACTAACAGCAACTTCTATATTTCAAGCAGATACTTTAGTCGATATACTTAAAGGAAATCCGGAATTATCTATAGAGGTTTTCGGATATACTGATAAATCTGGGATAGAAGAAAAAAACATTGTACTCTCTAAAAACCGAGCAAAAGCATTGCACGATTATCTAATTGGAAAAGGGATTGATGCCGATAGACTTTATTATTCAGGATGTGGTTCAGGTAATCCAATAGCATCCAATAAATATAGATGGGGGAGAGATATTAACCGCCGAATTGAAGTTGTAATTATCAAAAAATAAAACATGGAAAACGACAGAATTAATTCACAAAAAGCACCGAAACCAATGGGGTTGTATCCACATGCGAGAAAGGTAGGTAATTTGTTGTTTTTATCTGGTGTAGGTCCGAGAGCTGCAGGCTCTGGTAGTGAAGAGGCAAATATTCCTGGGTTGAAGTTTGATAAAAATGGGAATTACGAGACTTTCGATTTCGAAGAGCAGTGTCGATCAGTATTTGAAAATGTAAAACTAATACTAGAAGAGTCTGGCTCTAGCTGGGAAAATTTGGTTGATGTGACTACTTTCTTGGTAGATATGAAAAGAGACTTTAAAACGTATAACAGATTGTATGCGGAGTACTTTAAAGACAATCAACCCTGTAGGACTACTGTAGAAATAAATGCATTACCATCGCCAATTGCAATCGAGCTGAAATGTATAGCTACAATTGATTAAAGCCATTGAACTCCGTTTTTTGCGATTGGTTTACGGGGCTTACTCTTTTTAATTTTAAGAACGATAACGTAAGTTCCAATACGGCTTTGTATTTCTGGATCACCTTCGCAAATATCCCATTCCCCTTCTTTTACTTCAAAGGTAACAGTTAGCCCTTTGTCAATGTACTTCTTCATCTTATCCAAAGAAACTTTGCTCTCACAAAATTTGATGTAGTAATCCTGAATAGAACACCTCAGATATAGTTCTTTAAAGCCTGAGGACTTACCATCTTTATTTACAAATGCTTTTTCAACTACTTGACAACCTACAGTTATAATATTAGGTTCTTTAGGAAGCATCTGTTGTGAGAACAAATTGATGGATGGAATAATAAAAATATAGAGAAATATATTTTTCATTGAAAAAGTAATTCGGTGTAAAGTAAAGGTACAAAAAAGCCCGTGATATTAAATCACGGGCTTTTGTATTAATATTGTTCTTTCTATCTTGAGAAAACAGATCCTCCAGCACTAGAAACTACTCTAGGGTTAACACATAAAACAGGGATTTGCGCTTCGTTAGTGATGATTGATTGCTCATAACTACTTCCAAACATTCCCATTAATGAGTTCTTTTGCAGGTTCATTATAGAAATTAAGTCAATTTCTAAGTCTTGTGCTGTAGAAATCATGTTTTTAACAAAGTTTCCTTTTTCAGAAACATGAGTTGCACTTTTAATTCCTTTTTCAGCAAGGTATTTTTTAGCCCAAGCAATATTTCCATTCAACTTATTACTTAAAAATTCATCTGTTTCTTTTGGCGTAAATATGTGCACTTCAGAACCAAAATATTTAGCCATATCAGCAACGATTTCTAATTTCTGTTTTGTTTCATTATGCAAATCTAAAGGAATCATAATCTTATCATAACCTCCAACATGCATCATGTCATTTTGTACAATAACAAAAGGGACAGAAGAATTTGTTACAACTTTAAGTGCGTGACTTCCAGCAACTTTTTGCCATCCACTAGCTCCATGAGTTCCCATGATAATCATAGAAGCGTTTATTTCAGCAGCAGAATCACCTATATCATCAAATATATTCCCAATACGAATCATTGTTTTTACAGGAACACTTCCTTCCATTTCATTCGCAAGTTTTTGTTCTTCGGCTAATTTAGCTTTCGTAGGCTCTACGTCTTCTTTGTTTTCTACTACATGAAGTAATATAACCTCTCCGTTGATTGTGTTTGCTATTTCTACAGCATGGTTAATTGCTGTGTGAGCTTCCTTAGTAAAGTCCGTTGGAACCAAAATTGATTTTAAACTCATTGTTATTCTTTTTAATTAAAAATTTAAATCGGTATTGTAATATTAGTAAATCTTATTCACATTGCAAAAGTAAACCCTATTTCTATATTAAACAGCTATTTCTGTCAGAATATATAAAAGCTATTACGGAAAGCTATTTTAACTCTTTAATAGCTGTAACAACCTCATATATAAGATAGAGAAAAAACACTCCAAAGAAATTAAATATAATTTCGTTCTTATTTAAACTAGAGTTTTGTTTTATCACAAAAATGAATACAATTGAGGAGAGCATTTTAAAAACTGTAATCGTTAGAAACGTCATTCCAACTTTTTTAGGGTCTATGGATTTTACTTTGCGCATAGCTAGGTTTCCAACGAATAAAAAGAAGAATAAAAAAGCATGTGTTCCTAAGATAAAACTTAAGCTTTGGCCTTTAAGAAAGAAAAAGATAAGAGTTAAATGGAGTCCAAAAAGGATTAGTGCAAATGAAAACAGTGGAATCAATTTTTTCATAGCGCAAAATTAGTCTTCTTTAGTAATATTCAAAACTTCTTTAATGATAAGATAAAGACCAATTGCTATAGCAATTAATGAAAAAATAACAGTATAAATAGGTTTTTCATTTCCGCTTTTTTCATCCAAATATTGACCGCCAAGAGCACCAACGATAATTAATATTGCCATTTGAATTCCGGCAGATGAAAACCTGACGAATAAATTAGTTTTCTTCTTCTCCTTCATCATTTAACTGGTTGTTCATAGCGTATGCTATCATAATAGCCATAATAGGTAATACGATCGTACAGATTGGGAAATTGTTTTGTAATTGCTTGTCACAAATGTATCCACCGGCAGCACCTGCAATTATTACAAGCACTCCCCTTACTTTATTGGTTATTGGTAACTTGAGCTTGATACCCGTGAATTAAGCAGTTTTCTCTTCTCTAACATTTTCTGAAGGAACATCTTCTGTAGATTTTGGCATGTCTTTTACAATACCCCCCATATTACAGGTGCCTCCAAATACAGCTCCTGGCTCAATTGATAATTTCGACGTTACGATATCTCCTTGTAATTTTGCAGTGCTTTTTAATGTTAGTAATTCACTTACTTTAATTGTTCCTACCAGAACTCCTTCAATATCTGCATTACAACAAATTATATTCCCTTCAATGTTCCCCTCAGGTCCAATTACTAGCCTTCCTTTGGTCGAAACCGTTCCTTTTACCTTACCGTCAATTCGAATGTTTCCTTCCGAGATTATTTCTCCCTCGATAGAAGTTCCTTCTACTATTCGATTTAATTTATCTGGTGAATTAACGTTTCCTGCTGCCATTGTTTCTTTATTTCCTTTAAACATATTATTTATTCTTGAATGCGAAGATAGTGAATTTGAAATTAATGCTATTGTGAGCTCTATAAAAGTGTTCGTTTGTTTTGGGCACAATGTCAAACAGTTATAGGCAAAGCAATTATTTAGCGTAGTTTTTTTTGAAAAAAGCTAGATAATCATCGAGCGATTTTTCGATCATCAGAGAAGCATAATTCTTATTGGTGATAACAAAATAAGAATAGGCCCCGCTCAGCGATTTCACTTGGGTTTTATTTACTTTAAATGCTAGATAATAATCATGAGCAGCTTTTTTATTTTTAAATTCTTTTACTAATACAAGCTGCGTGCCCTCATCTAGGAAAGTACTAGTTGTTTTTAGTTTACTTTTTGAGAATGAAGTAGAATTAAAATTGGATAATTTCATTTTAGCATCTTTTGTTTTCCCTGATTCATTGGGGATTACCATTACAAAAAAGTGCTTTAAGCCTGGGTCGAAAATATAAGTTCCTTTTCCTTCTTTAGCTTCTTCAATAGAATTTGTTTTCCTTATTTTGTCCAAGGCAGCCTTTGCAGTAGCGTATACCTCATGCCCTTCGCAGTGGTCAACAACGTCGCTTAATGCACCTTCTAGCTTTCCTAGAGTGTCTAGTCCAGCGTTTTTTCCGCTGACCGCTTGTGCTTTTAAATAGTAGTAATTACAAAGGAATGCATTGGCTGAGTCTGTCTTAATTATCCCATTACAATTAATTATTACTGCAGCATATTGTTTTCGCACATATTTTTGGTAAGTAGCAGCATATCCAGCCTTATCTTTGTCTTTGGCTAATTGCTCTGCCTGCTTGTAATTAGGATTAAGAATTAACTTAGCATACTCACTGTTTGGAAAGTCATTAAGAATTGTTTTTTTGTGCCTTTCCTTTTGTTCTCCAATTTCCAATAGATATAACTGATAAAGTCCAGAAACTGCTTTTTGTTTGGGTAAAAAACGGCCAACTAAATCATTAAAAGTCTCTTTTGCCGCATTTGGATCGTCTAATTTTATTCGATAGATTGTTCCAATTTCGTAAAGAGCGTCCATCATTTCGTTATTGGATGCTAATAGCTTTTCATCATCTCCACAAGGAAGATTTTTCATGTAAAACTCAAGAGTGTATTCATCTTTCACAGCAGCATCTTCTCCATCTGTAGCTTCATCGCCGACTGAGATACTATTTTTATTTAACCTTCTCCAGTTATCTTCTAGTTTTCTGCTTCCCCATGCTGTTTTAAAATCATTAAATCCCTTTCCTCGTAGATTATTGTCCCATACCCAAAATTTCCCGCCAGAACCGCCAGCTGTATTTCCTCCAAATGGAATTGGCGCCATGTTATTGTTTTCTTCCTCAATTCTGGCATCATCATCTTTCTTGTTCTGAATTAAGTCTTCAATTTTCGAGATCAAATCTTTTTCAGAAAGCGCACATAATTGGCTAATACTGTCTCTGTTATTTACTATTTCCAGTTGATTTACCAACTCTGTTAAACTGGTGTTTTGAAGCTCTATCAAATCAAATTCCTCATGTTCTTTTGGTAAAACAGTCATGGTGCTGTCGTAGTATCTCTGAGCTTTTATGTAGTTTTTATCAGCATAATATAATTTACCTAACCGAAGAAAAGATTTACTTTTTTGGTCATTGTTTGAGCTACTTGTAAGCACAGAAAGTTCCAAATATTCAATGCCTTTCGGACGATTTCCTTCTCTTAATGTCATGTCAGCCAAAGCAAAATATATTTGATCTAAATACTCAGCATTTTTATCATCTTTCACCATTTTTAAAAGCTGAGCCTTTATTGATTTATTGTTTCCGCCGCTATACGCTAGCGCCTCTTTAATCTTGGCTTGAAAAGCCATTTCATATTTTGGGTTCAACTTTACAACTTGTTCATACAGACTAGACGCTTGTGGGCTCCCAAGTTCTTGCTGAACTTGGGCAAGGATAAAGATTAGACGGGTTTTAAATTGTCTTTTTGTTTCTAATTCAACAGCTTTTTCTAATTTCTCAACCGCTTTGGTGTATTTTTTTTGTCGTAAAAATAAATCGGCATATACGGGAGCGATATCTCGATTAAAATTTTTCGGAAAGGGGGGCGGGTTTTTATCATCTTTAGTCGACTTATTCTTCTTTTTAGAGTTAGAACGAGATTTTGATTTCGATTTTTGCTTTTTTTCTTCCTCTTTTTGCTCCTCAAGTAATTGCGTAAGCTCCGCTTGCCCTTCAATTAGTTTCTTTAAAATATCTTCAGCTTCTTCATAATCTTCAAGCTCAATATATGTTTTTGCTTGCCAAAGCATACTTGTATATTTTATTGGCTCTTTAGAATATTGCCTTTCGATGTAAATAAACCTTTTTAAGGCTTTTTCAAAATCTCTTTTGTAAAATTTAGATTGACCAATTACCATCCAATTATCGTCAATCCATCTGCACCATTCTGTTTTCCTGAATTGTCCCTTTTTCATGGATGGCATTGAATGCCTCCCTATAACAGTTTCACACTTAGCCGCTGCGGTATCCATTGGCGCATAAAGCGATTTTGACCCGATTTCATCTGCATATTCATAAACAGGAATAATTACATTGTAATTTTCCAGCCGAGCCTCAGAATAATTAATCATCGCTTCCTTGATTATTTCTCCTGCATTAAAGAAGCCGTTGTATTTAGCAGTAGTGTTATGGTAAGTTTTATTTAGCCATGCATCTTTTTCAGTACTACAGCTAATAAATGCTATGGCTCCAATTAATAAAATGGAAGCTATAGCTTTATATGGATTGATAACCTTCACAAAGGAATTTGAAACGTGCAATAATAACTACAATCCTTCTAATTTATTTTGTTTTCCGAGGTTTTATTTCAATTAAAAGCGTTAATTTTTTAGATGGAATAGCGGATACCTAAATGATTTTGGTAATATTTGTAGTAATCAATGGCTAAATCTAAAAAAGAAAAAGAACAACAGTTGTCACTATTCCAGCGTTTCAGCAAGAAGGTTCGTATTGTTGTTGTAAATGCAGAGAGTTTTGAGGAGAAAAGGCATTTTACGCTTTCTCCGCTTAATGCTGTTGTACTTTTATCTTTTTTCACCCTACTAATTATTATTGGAACTTATTTAATAATTGCTTACACACCACTAAAACAATCGATACCAGGAATGCCTGGTCTCAGCAGTGAATTGAAATTGAAGAAAATAGACTTGGAAAATATCCAATATCTGGAAAAGGTGAAGCACCAATCAAATATTGAAGCGCTTTATTTTCAAAATTTAATTACTATTCTTAATGATGAGGTTCCTTCAGACCCTACTTCACAAGATTCAACTTATAATAGAGATTCAACGGATTACGCAATAATGGATTTTTCAACCTCGGAAAAAGACAGCATATTACGGGCTAAAATCGATTTAAGAGAAAAGTATGAGTTGCATGATAAAGAGGGAAATGTAAGCCAGAATGATGACATGAAAGGCGTGTTTTTCTTTACTCCTATTAATGGTTCCGTATCAGCGTCATTTAACTTAAAGGAGGGTCATTTTGGTGTAGACGTAGTTGCTCCAAAAGATGAGGCTGTTATGGCAACTTTAGACGGAACGGTTGTTTTTAGCTCTTGGACACCAGAAAACGGTCACATTATATATTTACAACATAATTACAACATAATTTCTGTCTACAAGCATAATGCGTTTGTGTTAAAGAAAGTTGGAGAATTCATAGAGGCAGGTGAGCCAATTGCTATCATCGGTAATTCTGGAAGGCTTTCAACCGGGCCGCATTTACATTTTGAGCTTTGGCACAAAGGGACGGCTTTAAATCCAGAAGACTATATGCGCTTTAATTGAAAAGTAAAACGATCAATAAATACCTAAAAAACTTACCAATTAACATAAATATGGATGTTAGAGTAAAGTTGACCTTGAAGTAGCCTAATGCTAAGGCAAATACATCTCTGACAATAGGAACCCACACAAATAAAGCAAGTAATGTTTCATACTTAATAAGGTAGCTTTTATTTTTTTCTATCTTTTTTCGACTTATTTTTAAATATTTTTCAATCCAATCAATATTTCCTAAATAACCAATGCCGTAGGTGGTAATACTTCCAAGCCAATTTCCGGGGGGTGACAATTATCAAACAAATAATTGGGTGAAGCCCATTCAGAAGAGTAACGGCCAAAAGGCTTTCGGACGAAAATGGCAAAATTGTCGCGGCTAAAAAACCAGTAATAAACAGCCCTAAATACCCTAACTCCTCTAATCCCATGAGGCTCTAAAATAAGTAAAATAGAACTTTTAAAAGAACAGTTATAAATTTATATCTTTACGGAAGTCGGATAAGTTTTTATATTCAAACATATTTTTTTACCTTTGCCGTCCATTTTTTGGAATGATGACTGATAATCTTAAGAAATATGATATTTCATTTGTAGGACTTAAAGAAGGTCAACATGAGTTTAATTACAAAATTGGAAAAGAGTTCTTTACAAATTTTACAAACGCAGACTCTGTAATAGAGGATGGAAGTGTAGATGTTGAATTGCAATTGGAAAAATCAAGTACTATGCTAGTGCTTATGTTTTCAATAAAGGGAATACTAAACGTAGAATGTGATGTTTGTTTGGATCCTTTAGCTTTAAACATTAGCAATGATTTTAGACAAATTTGTAAGTTCTCAGATGAGGGTTTTACAAGTTTGGATGATGAAATTACTGCAATTCCAACATCTGATTATGAGATTAATGTTGCACGTTTTATATATGAGTTTATTCACCTTTGTGTTCCAGCTAAAATGACGCATGAAGAGGGAGATTGTAATGATAAAATAAAAGACATCGTTAGTCAATATTTATTAACAGAGGAGCCGAATATGGATTCGGAAAGTAAAAATGAAGAAAATGCTATTGTCGATCCTAGATGGGCAGTATTGAAGGAATTAAAAAACAAGAATTAACAAGAATTAAAAACCATATATAATGGCACATCCTAAACGAAAAATCTCTAACCAGAGAAGAAAAAAGAGAAGAACGCATTACAAAGCAGCTACACAACAAATAGCTACTTGCCCAACTACTGGTGAAGCGCACTTATACCACAGAGCACATTGGTCTGAAGGAAAACTTTACTACAAAGGGAAAGTAGTAATGGAAAAAGAATTGGCACTATAATTAAATAGGGGTTTTTAAAAAATTCTTATTACATTTCGTCGATGAAAATCGGTTTAGATATTATGGGTGGTGATTTTGCTCCCGAGGCAACTGTTCTCGGAGCGATTGAGGCACAAAAAGAACTTTCGAATGATATTCGCCTAGTTTTAATAGGGGATAAATCGAAAGCTGAAGAAATACTTGAAAGAGAAGCTATAGACGCTTCTCTTTTTGATTTAATACATGCTTCTGAAGTTATAGAGATGGAAGAGCATCCCGCAAAAGCTTACAGAAAAAAGCAAGATTCTAGTATTGCAAAAGGATTTGACTTATTGCAAAAAAATGAAATTCAGGCATTTGCAAGTGCTGGAAATTCAGGAGCTATGCTTGTTGGATCAATGTACACCATTAGACCAATTCCAGGAATTATACGTCCAAGTATTACATCGGTTTTGCCTAAGGATAATGGTGGAGTAGGCGTAATTTTAGATGTAGGAATAAATGCTGATTGCAAGCCAGATGTATTATACCAATTTGGAATATTAGGGTCATTATATGCGGAAAACGTTTTTGGAATTAAGGATCCAAAAGTTGGTTTATTAAATATTGGAGAAGAAGAAGGTAAGGGGAATTTGCTTTCTCAGGCGGCTTATCAAGTAATGAAAGGATCGAAAGACTTTAATTTCGTAGGGAATGTTGAAGGTAGAGATTTGTTTTCTGATAACGTGGATGTTGTTGTTTGCGATGGTTTTACGGGAAATGTAGTGCTAAAGCAAGCAGAAGCAGTTTATGGCATTATGGCGAAGAAAGGCTCTTTAGATGAGTACTTTAGTCGTTTTAATTATGAGATTTACGGAGGTACTCCTATTTTGGGTGTTAACGGCAATGTGTTGATAGGTCATGGTATATCAAGTCCAAAAGCTATTAAGAATATGTTAATTTTGGCAAAAGATGTTACGGAAGCAAGACTTGCATCTAAAATAAAAGAAGCATTTGAATGAGTAAAATTACGGCAGCAATAACAGCAGTTCATGGAGCAGTTCCAGAAGGGAAGCTTACCAATGCAGACTTAGAAAAACTGGTAGACACCAATGACGAATGGATTGTTTCTCGAACAGGAATAAAGGAGAGAAGGAAGTGTGCTCCCGGGCAAGCGATGTCTGATTTAGGTGCTGAAATTGTTACAGGGATTTGTGAAAAAAGAGGAATTTCTCCTTTAGAAATTGACATGATCATTGTTGGAACCATTACAGGAGATTATAGATTTCCAAGTACTTCCAATGTTATATGTGATAAGTCCGGAGCAAAAAATGCTTGGGGCCATGATATTAGTGCTGCTTGTTCAGGTTTTTTGTTTGCGTTAACTTCCGGTCAGCAGTATGTTGAGAATGGAAAAGCAAAAAAGGTAATCGTAATTGGAGGTGATGTAATGTCAAGCATAATCGATTATCGCGATAGAAATACATGTATTATTTTTGGAGATGGAGCAGGTGGAGTTCTTTTGGAAGCAAATGAAGAAGGTTTGGGTATTCAAGATTCTGTTATGAAAGCGGATGGATCAGGTAGAGAATATTTAATTCAAAAAACGGGTGGTTCTATGGATCCTATAACAAAAGAAAATGTAGGGTCTCCTGATATGTACGTTTATCAAGAGGGAAAAACAGTATTTAAATTTGCTGTAACCAACATGGCTGATGTGTCTGCCGAAATAATGGAGAGAAATAACCTTACAAGTGACGATGTTAATTGGTTGGTTCCTCATCAAGCAAACTTAAGAATAATTGATGCTACCGCAAGAAGAATGGGCTTGCCTAAAGAAAAGGTAATGGTAAATATTGAAAAATATGGAAATACCACAGCTGGAACTATTCCATTATGTTTATGGGAATGGGAAGACAAACTAAAGAAGGGAGATAACATTGTTTTATCCGCTTTTGGCGGAGGCTTTACTTGGGGTTCCATTTACCTGAAATGGGCTTATTAATCTAGAAAATTTAAAGGATCGCTATTAATCTATTAAATCTTTAATGGGATAGACTTCCGTTAACATTTTTTTATACCTTAGCCCTTCCTAAAATAAATAAAAAAGAACCTTATTATATGAAACTTTCTGAAATTCAAGACTTAATAAAATTTGTTTCTCGTTCGGGAGTAAATGAAGTAGAAATTGAGCATAAAGATTTTAAAATTCTTATCAAGTCAGATTATATGGCAAAGAAAAAATCAAATTTTGCTCCTGACCCTGTGATACAACAGGTTCCTGCAGTGCAAGCAGTGCCAGCTCAGCCAGTTGTTCAGCAAGCTGCGGCACCAGTAGCGGCGCCAGCAGCAGAAGTAACTACGCCGGTTCCAGATGAAAACGCTACATACATAACAATAAAATCGCAAATGATTGGTACCTTTTACCGTTCTTCATCACCTGATAAACCTAATTTTGTTGAGGTGGGAGATATTGTAAAAGAAGGTGATGCGATTTGTATTGTAGAAGCGATGAAATTGTTTAATGAAATCGAATCTGAAGTGTCTGGAAAAATCGTAAAAGTTTTGGTAGATGATGCAACTCCAGTTGAGTTTGATCAACCTTTATTTTTAGTAGACCCTTCTTAATAGATTCAATTTAAAAGCAACTTTTAAAGTTGTAATTTTATTTACCTAAGCAAATTACCATGTTTAAAAAGATATTAATTGCTAATAGAGGCGAAATAGCATTGCGTATTATTCGTACTTGTAAAGAAATGGAGATTAAAACGGTTGCTGTTTATTCTTCTGCAGATGCGGACAGCTTGCATGTCCGTTTCGCTGACGAAGCTGTATGTATTGGCCCGGCTTCTAGTGCTGAATCGTATTTAAAGATTCCCAATATTATTGCGGCTGCAGAAATTACAAATGCAGATGCAATTCATCCGGGATATGGTTTTCTAAGCGAAAACGCAGGTTTCTCTAGAATTTGCCAAGAGCATAATATTAAATTTATTGGCGCACTTCCTGAACAAATCGAAGGAATGGGAGATAAAGCAAATGCAAAAGCTACAATGCTTAAGGCAAAAGTTCCTTGTGTGCCTGGTTCTAAAGGGTTGTTAAAGAATTTAGCTGATTGCCTGAAAACGGCTGAAAAAATAGGGTATCCTATTATGTTGAAAGCTACCGCAGGTGGTGGTGGAAAAGGCATGCGATTATGTTGGGATGCTGAAGAGTGCGAAGATGGATGGCATAGTGCTCGAGCAGAGTCTGCTGCTGCATTCGGAAACGATGGAATGTATATGGAGAAATTTATTGAGGAACCACGTCATATTGAAATACAGATAGCAGCTGATCAATTCGGTACGGTTTGTCACTTATCTGAAAGAGATTGTTCAATTCAAAGACGCCATCAGAAATTAGTTGAAGAAACGCCTTCTCCCTTTATCACTGATAAACTTCGAAAATCTATGGGAGATGCTGCAAAAAAAGCAGCACTTGCAGTTAATTATGAAGGTGTAGGAACAGTTGAGTTTTTAGTAGATAAACACCGAAAATTCTACTTTATGGAAATGAATACGCGTATCCAAGTAGAGCATACAATTACAGAAGAAGTAATAAATAGAGATTTGGTTAAAGAGCAGATTAGAATTGCTAGCGGTGAGAAAATTTCTGGAAAAGACTATTTTCCTCAAGCTCATTCTATTCAATGTAGAATAAATGCAGAAGATCCATATAATAATTTTATGCCTAGCCCAGGTAGAATTACTTCTTATCATTCTCCGGGGGGTCATGGAATCAGAATTGATACACATGTATATGCAAACTATATGATTTCTCCTCATTATGATTCTATGATGTCGAAGTTGATTACCGTTGCTCAAACACGCGATGAAGCGATTACTAAAATGAAAAGAGCTTTAGATGAGTATATAATTGAAGGGGTGAAAACAACAATACCATTTCACCAACAGTTGATGGAAAACGAGAAATTTAACGAGGGTGATTTTACGACTGATTTCATGAATACATTCGAAATGAAGTAAGTAAAAGGTACATTTATTTTTTAAAAGGTTAATCTTCCGATAATTATCTGAAGATTGACCTTTTTTGTTTTACTGTTGTATGTCGCCAAAATTCGTGTTATATTTGTTATAAACGCAGTTATTAAGTTAAAGAGTAATTATTTGAAAAAGATTGAGCAACATATTTTTGAGTTACTATTTCAGCATGATTGTGTTATTCTATCTGATTTTGGCGGTTTTGTAGCCAACTATGTTTCTGCAAAAGTTGACGAATCCACCCAACGTATTTTCCCTCCAGCTAAGACTGTGATTTTTAATAAATACTTGTCTAATAATGATGGACTGCTTGCGCATAAAATAATTGCAAGGGATAACATTAGCTATGAAGAAGCTCTTATTGACATTTCCAAGTTTGTTGGTGAGGTTAAATCAGCTTTATCTATCTCGAAACGATTTGAAATTGATAAAGTTGGGGTTCTTTTCTTAGATCCAGATAATAACATTTGTTTCAAACCTAGTTCAACCAACTTTTTGATAAATTCATTTGGGTTACCAATCGTAAAAACGATTCCGCTCCAAAGAGAGAATGAATCTATTTCGGAATTACCAATTAAAGAGGCGAAGGTTAAGCCATTAGAGATTATCCACGAGAAGGATAAACTGCAACCTATTCAAAAGGAAGATGAGGTAATACCAATTTCTGCTGCAGGGAATTCTGTAACTCGCAGGAATTATTGGTGGGTAGCAGCAGTTTTAATTCCAATAGTGTTTTATTCTGCCTGGATCCCTATGAAAACGGATTTGTTAAATGGAGGTAATAATTTTCAGTATTCAGATTTAAATCCTTTTACTTATAGCAATACAAAGATAACTACTTATCACAAAAGAGATTTGATTAATTTACCTTCCGAGGAGATAGAGGTAATTTCTGAAGTGCCGCTTAAAGAGTCTCTAGTCGATGATACCTATGAAGAGAATCTTCCAAATGATTCTAATGAAGATATAACTGTTCCATTAGAAGAAATTGAAGATATTTTTGTTGCGGATACAACATTTGTAGAGAAAGAAACAGGTCCGAATATAGAGCCTATTTCTTTGGAAAAAGGGTACTTTGTAATAGGAGGTTGCTTTGGTAAAAAATCAAATGCAGATAGGTTGGTTAAGAAACTTGTAGACAAAGGTTACGAAGCAATGATTGTAGATCAAAACAAAGGGTTACATCGCGTGTCATTTGGAAAATACAGTTCTCGTAAAGAAGCTAAGAAAGCAAAGAAAGAGATAAAAAATACAGAGGGGCTATCTACTTGGGTGTTAAAGAAATAAACTGGCTCCGTAGTTCAACTGGATAGAATTCCTGACTTCGGATCAGGCGGTTGCAGGTTCGAATCCTGCCGGGGTCACTAAGAAAGCAAAGCTCGATACGAAAGTGTCGGGCTTTATTTGTTTTATAGCTAACCGACTTTATTCTTGTGAAGAACTCAAACAAATAAAGAACTTCCATTTAGCGTTTGAATATTTTCGTTAGTATTAAAAGCTAAATAGCTACTATTTCCTTTTCCTACATCTTCAAACTTACTATAATTAATTTTGAAACACTTTATTTCAGTATTATAATGGATTAGATATGGTCCAACTCGTAGCAAAAACAATGGTAAACCATACCTGCAAAATGCCAATATCAAATAATAAATAATACAATTCAAATAATAAATTACATGGCTTTAGCTGATTACTATGATGTAGCTTAGGGTAATTCTAAACTTTAATTCTCTATACATTAAAAAACTATCATAATAGTAAAGTTAAGTTTTTAATTGACACAATGGCTGCTTGTAAGATTTATACAAGCATATCGTATAACTAATTAGTTCCTTGACACACCATCCTTTTTTAATCTAATTATGGCTCTTAACAGACTGAAGCTGACATTCCGCTTCTTAATCGTAAGGGATTCAAAATGGTCACGGTGAATATTTCTTCTTTCAAAACAATACTCAAAATATACCCCAATCATTAAACAATAAAGTTTAACACTAAAACGCAGCTTATGAAAACAAAAAACTTCAAAATAAAACTCCAAGAAACAATAAAACAAAAAGGAATAACAAACGTAAAATCAATGCAATTAGAAGTCCCGGCAGAACGATTTTTAATTGTTTTACATCCAATCCTGGCAACAGTTAACTCAAGAAAAATAGATTCATTTTTAAAAGAATATGAAAAGTTAATATTTAGAAAAAACATTCCACTATTTTCTTTCGACACTATTACCTTACTGTATCGGAGATGGTTGAAATGTACAGATGTATGTGATCTGCTAATTTATTTTTCAAAGAAAATAGGAGCCATTAACCTGAGTGAAGATGTTTGGGAATCGATCATATACAAATCCTATTATGGTAATGGTAATGGTAATAGAGAATTATTACTAAACCGATACTTTCTTTTGATTCAGCTCTTTAAACAAAGAATTTTCACAAAACAGCTTTCTCAAGAGTTGATTCCTTCAGTCAAAAATGTACTTTCATTAAAACTTCCTAAAACGGAATTAGAGAGCAGAAGAAAAAAGGAGCAAATCCTATTAGCTAATTATAAAGTATTCTTTATTTGGTCGGAACTAATAGTTAAACTATTTGCATCAGATTCAAAGAAATTAAATGAGGTATTTGAAAGAATGTTGGTACGTCATTTTAGCTTTCCCATTGAAAATGAAATTAGTCACGAAAAGTTTATAGAATATATAGTGAAGCTTAATCAGTTTGTTAATTATAAGTACATCCTGAATTATTCTTTTAAAGACTTACTCAAGGTATATGAAATATACAAAGTGAATCCGCAAATATTTGAAATCGAATGGATTGCCCTAGAGAAGTATAGTTCGGTTGATTTTTTAAAAATGATCTTTAGTCGATTTAAGGTTTCGAATTTATTTATCCGAAACTATTACAACTTAACATTAAAAGAGAAGGGTTGGTTGGTTCATATATTAAAACGAAACAGTTTAAAATCTGCGAATCATTTACCATTACCATTAACGAAAAAAGCATCTCACGTTTTCCTTAATATAGAGGGAGATATAGACTTGTCTGTAAAGGAAGGTTTAGTGTACTCAAGTCTTTTGTCCTTAGGGGCCAGCAAAGGGTTTGCAATGGGGGTGTTAAGGAATGTTCGAAATTATGCGCAATCAGAGTTTTGGGTAAAAACAATGAGTCAGTTTTATCATAAAGGATTAGAAATTGATAGTATAGGAGATACAATGGATTATATTAATCAGTGTCATTATCTAGATAATAGAAAGATTAATTGGAAGCAAAAATCAGCAAATAACCTTATAAAGGACACTGAAGAATGGCATGTACAAATAATTAGACAACAAGAAATAAAAAGGCAAAAATATAATCGGTTTAAAAATTCCGAGATATCAGGGTTCTCTCAAGAAGTGAATGAAAAGAACTATATCATAAAGCAGATAAAAACAAGTAGTGAGTTAAGCGCTGAGGGTAATAAGTTAAATCATTGTGTTTATTCTTATCGTAGTGCTTGCAGGAAAGGGTATTGTGAAATCTTTTCTTTAAGAATGGTAGATGATTTATTGGAGCTCCCTTTAATAACTATTGAAATTCGGAATAACAAGATTTTTCAAGCAAAGGGAAGGTGTAACAGAAAGCCTATTGATGTTGAGTGGGATATCATTCGAGAATGGGCAAATTTTGAGGACCTCAGAATAGCTTGTTAATGGGGTTATAATGAGTTTCACCCTCTTGCCTGTACCTTTTGTACAAGTTCTTGTTGTATAGTATAGATAACTAAAAAAATAGAAAATATATGAAAAATGAAATTAGTATTGGAAAAGTAAAAGAAGAATGGGGGTGGATGGGTAATATGGGTAAATGTAAGTTAGAATATGAAGGGAAGGAGTATAAAAGTAGTGAGGGGCTGTTTATCTGCCTTCGATTTGAAGATGAAGAAATTAAAGAGGAATTAAGATTGGTTGATAATGGAGGGATGATGGTGAAATGTGTGAGTAAGAGATACTATAATGAAATGGTGATAAAAAGAGGGAGTAACAAGGATGTGGAGAACATGAGAAAAGTGATTAGATTAAAACTGGAAAGTTATAATTGGATGAGAAAAATGTTGATAGAAAGTGGAGATTTATTTATTTATGAGAATGTTGGTAAAAGAAGGAATAGAGGAAATAATATGTTTTGGGGAGGTTATTTTGAAGAGGGTGAATTTTATGGAAATAATATGTTAGGTAAAATATGGATGGAGTTGAGAGAGGAGTTGAGATAAAATAAATAGAATATTGATAAGTATTTTTCAATACGGGGTTATTTTTAATAATAAATTATGAAAAATGAAAATGAATTTGAAGGGCTACTATTAAGTTGCCCAAAATGCGACTGGGAACCAACAATTGAGTTGTTTTATCATTTGTCTTTGAGTGTGTACTTAAATAACAATAAGTTACCTAAAATCCAATGTCATTTTTTTAATTGTACTTACAGTGGAACTCTTTTAGAATGGCTTCACTTATGGAAGGAGTTTTAACGAATTATTTATTCCTTATAAAGCCCAAGTTGAATTTAACAGTTTGTAATAAAGTTGATAAGGAGTTTTGAAATGACACTTTGTACCTTTTTTATAAACTTGAATTATACAATTACTAAACACTTTTACAGAGATAAAAATGCCTATGTAGAAAAACTTACTCTAACTAAAGAATAATTCTAAATAAACAAGCTATGAAAATATCCACCGTTTTAATGAAGCAATTAGTATTAGAGTATTTTATATCTACTGGACAGAATCTAAACTTCCATTATTCGCTAAATTATTTTCAATCGAAGGTTCAATTATTGTCAAAAACCATTTCTTTTGATTTCAAAAAATTAAAGTATTTAGTAACGCTTTTTTCAGTATTGCTTTCTGGAAACGTGTTTTCTCAAAAAATATCATTCTCAGAAAAGAGAATATTGGTTAACTATAAAAAAGGTAATTTTTATAAAGCGTATAACCTATCTAAGAAACAAGTTGAAAAAAGAAATGATACTCCGATAATTAGCTACTGCTATGCTTTAAGTAATTATCAGTTAAATAAACATAACCTCAAAAGCTACCGCCTTGATAAAAGTTTAAAATTTTTGGTAATCGCAATCGAAAAATCAGATAACCAGGTTATAGAGCTTATTAATTCGGATTCAGCTACTTTAAAAGAAATTAAGTTAAAAGCAGAACAGTTTTCTAAACACGAATTAGTAACAAGAAATAAAAGGTCCGTTAAAAGGCTGGATAGAATGATTGTAATTTTTAATGACACTTCAGAATTGTACATAGCATATCTGGAAAATGTAGCGTTAAAAAAGCAAAAAATAATTGAAGACCGATTAGCTAATTCTCGTTCTAATTCTGGTGGAAATAAATTTAATCAACCGAACGAAATTGCTTTTCAAACAAAAAAGGATTTTTTAGTTTCTTTGGTGGAGGGCAAGGTTTTGAAGAGCGAATTGATTCAACTTCTTGAACAAAAGTTGAATGTTACTATTTATCCATCTCAAAGAAAAGTATTGCATACAGCAGTGCAAGAGTATGGGGTTGAAAATTTCGATAAATCCAATAATCCAGAAGTACTTAAGTACTTTAAAGAAACTGGTTTTGGATATATAAAAACGGATGAAACAAGCTGGTGTGCTGCATTTGTAAATTACTGTGTAAAACAAAATGGGTACAAATACCCACATTCTTTAACGGCTAGATCTTGGTTGGGTCAAGGAAAAAAAGTTACTAATCCAAAAACAGGTGACATAATAATATTCTGGAGAGAAAAGAAGAATGGATGGAAAGGCCATGTCGCATTTTTTGTCGAGGCGGATAAGGAAAAGGGATTGATCTATTGTTACGGAGGAAATCAAGATGGGAAAGTTTGTGTTAAGGCTTACCCAGAGGAAAGAGTATTAGCATATAGAAGAGTAGTTAATTAATGGTCTAAGCTGTAACGGATTGGTGCAAGTCTGTTATTAAAGTGTAAGGTCCATTCGCTTTTAAAAACAATACTTAAATCAAAGATCAACGATAGTAACAATAGAATTCAACAACTAATTAAAAAATATTAACCAATAAAACCATAAAAGATGAAAGTAGCAATAAGTATCCTTAGTTCAATATTCCTGGTAGGGAATATTCAAAACACAAAAGTAAATCCAATTCCTATAGAAAATACTTTCCCAATTAATTGGGTAGCAGATATTGGCAACACCACCTATAGATCGGATGTGGCTCATTTAAATGGGAAACTAATAATTGGCTCAAACGGAGAAAATTATAGAGATTATTATCTAGATGAAGGCAACGGAGTATATGTTATAAACCCCTTAAACGGAAAAATTGAAACGCAATTTTTAAACGAGGAATATGGAGATATGGACGTTAACGGAGTTTTGGAATATAATGAAAGGCTTTTTATAGGGAATGACAATGATGAATTTATTTGTACGGATATTACAGGGAAGATTATTTATCGATTACCTGTAAGTGGAGATATAGAACATAGTCCCATTCTTATCAAAAATGGAAACCAAAACACAATTGTGTATGCAACCGAATCGGGAGAGGTTACATCTGTAAATCCTGAAACAGGGAAAAAAATATGGACTTATTTCCATAAAAATTTTAAAGGTTGGAAACCTGGAGATAATCGATTCATTTTTCAAGTTAAGACAACTTATATTAATTCAGGGCAGTTGTTTTTTGGGAAACCTGGTGTTGCGGATTTAAATAAAGACGAAGTGCTAGATTTAGTTTACTATACAAATTATAATGAAACTATTGCTATTGATGGTAAAACAGGTAAAAAACTATGGAGTCATAAAAAAGAAGAGGGTAGTAATGTTGCAATAGATTACCATGACACACCAATTATAGTAGGTGCTGGAAATGATATTAGAATTATCAAATTAGCTTCGATATATTCTGATGATTCTGCACCAAATAAGTTGATGTTTTACAATCGAAATGGGAATTTTGTAAAAGAAATACCCATCAATAGAACAATAGGATATTTAGGTTTAAATACGCTCGACTTAAAGAAACAGTTAATAATCCCATTAAGCAATGGTGTTGCAGTGTATAATAAAAATACCCAAAAAGTTGATTTTATTACAGGATTAAATAAAATGTATCCTAGTACCTATGGAGGTGGTACATCAAACTTCTTAGCTGGTGAAGTTCTTATTACTGACAAGGTAATTAATTTCAAAGGAGAAAGAAGCATAATTATCTTGCATCAAAATGATTATAAAACGGATGGTCATGCTGCAATTTCTATAATAGGATTAGAGTCTAAGAAGCGCTTGAAATTTCTTCATCTACCATCTTCAAGCGAGTTTAAGCCATTAATTAAAGATTTTAATAAGGATGGAAAACTCGACCTATTAGTAAACTGCAGAGATGGAAAGCTATATTGCTTTGATCTTAAAATTTCCGACGATAACCTAACCATAAACCAATAAAATTAAAACCCATGAAAAATAGCAAGAGAAATAAAATAATAAAAATAGCAGCAGCTTCTGTGCTGTCAATAACAACTGTAGTAGGGTATATGATATACCTTGACTTGTCTTCTTATCAAGAAGGAATTCAAGAGCCTTTTACAGAATCAATTCCATTTATTACCAGTTCTTTTAACAATAAAGATGGTTTTGAATTGCATCAGCCAAATGGTACGCACGTTGATATTCCTAAAAACGCTTTTGTAGATGAAAAGGGAAAGATAGTGAAAGGAAATATTGAACTAAAATTTAGAGAGTTTCATACAGCAGAATCCATTTTAATGTCAGGTATTCCTATGCAAATGTTGGATGAACGAAATAAGTATATGGAGTCTTTAGGAATGATGGAGTTAAGAGCTTTTAAAAATGGTAAAGAGCTATCCCTTAAAAAAGGGAAGTCAATTGATGTTGATTTAGCTTCTACTGAAGTTCCAAATAAAGACTTCAATTTGTATTTATTAGAAGGAGATAAAGAATGGAAGGAAACAGGAAGTTTTAAAACAGTTAACAATGATCGAAGAGATACGGCTTTTGTAAACTTAACCCCTTTACCAGAAACTCCTGAGTCTCCAAATCCAGATTCAACAGATGTTGTTTTTACTTTAAATGGAAATACGAAAGATGCCCCTCACTTGAAACCATACAAAGGAGTAGAGTGGAAGTTGATCCCTTCAAAAGGTGAACCAGTTCCATATTGGGCATTTCGCTTAAACTGGGATAAAATTAAAATAGTTGAGGTAAAAGGGAAGAAGAAATTATTCGATTTAACTTTTAATTATTCTCAAAAGAACTATCGTGGTAAAACGATTAAGCAATCTGCAACGGTAAGAGCAAGACCTTTATTAACTGGAAAAGAATTGAAATTGGCAAAAGCTGAATATAAAAGAGAGTTTGCTAACTACGAAATAATGGCAGCAAAATTAGAACTTGAAGTGAAAAGACTTGAACAAGAATCAAGTGTATTAAACCGGTTTAAAATTGATCAAATGGGTGTTTTTAATATTGATTGCGTTAAAAGACTAGGTGCTTACGCTATGGTTGAATTGGAGTTTGATTTTCAAGCTAACGTTTCAGCTGAATTTAACAAAGTGATGGTTATGATGGTTATGGAAGAGATAAACGCTGTTGTTAAATACAATGCTTTCGATTGGGACGAAGTTTCTGTAATCGATACTCATACAGAGTTAATTATGGTGCTTCCAGATGGAATTATAGCAAGAGTATCTGCTGAGGAGTTTAAGAAGAAGATAAATACAACCACTACTTCAAAGCACTTTACCAACAGCATCTATTTTGAAACGGAAAAAATGACAATGGAAGAGTACTTAAATAAGAAAGAGGAGAGTAGGGCAGTTCCTATGTTTTTGTAAGGAAAAGCCACTTCTTTTTAATTCCACAAAAATCCAATACTATGAAAAACTTTGCACTTCTATTATTTATTTTTTGCAGCTGTCAGTTATTTGCTTCCGACAGACTTTACAATAGGTTAGACAGGTTGTATAGGGTTAACCCTGATAAATGCCTGGTTGTAGCGAAAAAGAAAATCAAGAAAGAACCTTCTGAAGCAGCACCCTATTTTTTTGCAACTAAATTGTATGCAGATAAATCGGAAAAAAATACCCGATTAAAGGCAAGGTATGCAGCAATTTATCAATCAATAGGTTATGCGGTTAAGTTCGAACGTTATAGTGGTGCGGTTCTAGAGGGAAAAGTAGTCTGGGGAAATGAAAAATCTGCGTTAAAGAAAAAAATAGTGAATCTTCTTAAAGAGCTAAAGGGGCAGGAGAATAATAAATGGATTAAACTTGTAAAGAAACATAATAAGCTCTTTTCGGATAAAATAGCATTACCCAAAGAGAAAGAAAAGGAAAATAAAAAACACTTCAGTCGTGAGCAGAAGGATTATATTTTAAATGAACAAGAGTTTGATATTGATGTTTCTCATTATAATGAAAAAGATTTTACCTCGGACGGTATATATATGGGGATGCCAAGCGGTGATGAAAATGTCTTGTCTGCTTCTTTTAAAGAAGAAAGGAAGCTTTTGGGGATACTAAATGAATTCCGAAAACTCTATGGGATGAATGAGTTGGAATGGGGAGAAGATTTGGCGCGTGCAGCAAGGTATCATGCACATGATATGGCAACGCAAAATTACTTTTCCCACCAATCCTACGACGGTTATCATAAGGCGGGAAATACGTTTGAGCGAATCAGGGCATTTCACAAAAGTTCATTTGTCAATTCAGAGAATATAGCAGCTGGAAATAGTACGGCGGTGGCAACATTTCTACAATGGTATTATAGCCCGGGGCATTTCAAAAATATGTTTAATCCATCGAGTAAAAAAGTGGGTATTGGTGTTGTTTATGACCCTAGCAGCAATTATGGATACTATTGGGTGTTTGATAGTGCTAAATAATATTACTAAGGTTACATTGCACTTTCACTCATTCGGAGAATGAAGCGCATCAAACCCTGCCGATTAATGAATATGCCTTAATACTTTTAGTTGAAGTTGTTATAAGACACCGTTTCCAACGTACTTGCCATCTTTGTAAACTTCAATTCTTTCAAGAAGTCCATTTTCGTCATAGATATAATGCTTACCTGACCAAAGTTTGGCATCCTTAAACTCTCCATCCATATAGATATCTTTGTTTTCATTGTAAGTTTTATGATATCCATCTTCAATTTCACCGATGTCTTTTGGATCAAATGTTACACCATCCGCTTCAACGCCTTCTTCCTCAACTGTAATTACATCTTCCTCTAATGTAACGGCTGGATTAACTCTTTCTCTTTCCTGTCTGCTGCCTTCAATTACATTCCCATCCTCACTATATTCCACAATCTCCTTAATGTCTCCATTCGGATAGTATCTTGTGGCTGTGCCATTTTCAACGCCGTTGGTTGTGTTGTATTCTAATTCTATCTGCGCGTTTGTATGGTAGTATTTTACAATACTATCTGTTTTTCCAGAACCATTAAAAGTTTTTTCTTGTGCAATATTTCCATTAGGGTGCCATCTTGTAAATGATTTTGTATAATAACGACCTACCCAATTTCCTGCTTCCTCAGGTTTACCATTTTCATAAAAAGTTTTGAAAGCTCCACTTGCTCGACCATTGATAAATTCAATTTCACTTTTTAAATTTCCATTTGCCCAATATTTCTTCCACATCCCAATTTTACGATTGGTTTTGTAATTCCCTTCCTCAATTTTGTCATTTGGTTTGAAATCAGGTAAATTCCGCATATGCGCCCAGATAATCCAATATCCTTCTTTTTTACCATCTATTTTTTGATTGATACTATCACCTTCTTGCTCACCTGGAGGATCTGTTATTACATTAGCAAATGAACTGGCATTAAAACTAATTAAAAAAACAAACAATAGTATTAACGTTTTTTTTATCATCATTAGAGTAGCTAATCTATTCAAATTCAGGGTTCGTTTTATTTTTTTTCGACAAAACAAAAATTTTATTCGATGTACCAAATACGTGAAAAAAGGGTTAAGGTTACTCAGCTTCGGATGAAAATAAATTAAATTATTACGAAAGCGTGTTATTAGTAAACCAATATAATTTTATTGAAATCTACAGAGAGAGGTTTTCTAGCATGTTTTTAGTCATTTTATTCAAATCGTATCGTGCTTTCCAATTCCAATCTTTTCTCGCGCTGCTGTCTGAAATGCTGTCTGGCCATGTTTCGGCAATCTTGTTTCTATAGTCTATCGAGTAATTGATTTCGAAATCTGCGATGTGATTTTGGATACTTTGAGCAATTTCTTTAGGCGAAAAGCTCATTCCTGCAATATTATAACTGGATCTAGTTTTTACATTTTCAATTGGAGCGTCCATTAATTCAATTGTTGCACGAATTGCATCTTTCATATACATCATAGGCAGTTTCATGTTTTCATCCAAAAAACAAGTAAACGAAGCATTTTCTAATGCTTTATAGTAGATGTCTACAGCATAATCTGTAGTTCCACCGCCCGGAAGAGATTTGTAACTAATCAACCCTGGGTATCGAACACTCCTTACATCTACGCCATATTGCCTAAAATAGTACTCACACCACCTTTCACCTGCTTGTTTGCTAATTCCATAAACAGTAGTTGGTTCCATTATAGTAGTTTGCGGCGTATTTTCCTTTGGAGAAGAAGGACCAAAGACAGCTATTGAACTTGGCCAAAATACTTTTTTGATAATACCTTCTTTAGCGATGTTTAGGAGATTAAATAATCCATCCATATTCAATTTCCACGCGAACATTGGATTTTTCTCCGCTGTAGCTGATAGAAGTGCAGCCAATAAATAAACTTCAGTTATACGATTGTCATTAATAACACTTCTTACTGCTAGTTCATCTAAAATATCTAGTTGAACAAACTTTCCTCCGGCTAAAACCTCTTTGTTGGGTTCTTTTAAGTCCGCAGCTATCACATTGTCAGCACCTTTGGATTGCCGAAGCGTTAGCACAAGCTCTGTGCCTATTTGACCAGCAGCACCTATAACTAATATTTTTCCATTCATAATGGGCAAATGTAAGTATTAACTTGTTTGTTTTTTTACTTCTAATAAATAAAACATGAAATAGACTTCCGCATGAATGAATTGTCCAACAGGCTTAATAAAAGTCATTGTCATTTAAACTAAACTGATAGTAGAACCTACTCTTTTTCACTTGTTGATCTTTTTGGTGCAGATAGGGTAGTCCTGTTCGGTCCAGCATAGGGATATGCAGGTTTTTTGTCTTTACCCATTTCGCAGGAATAAAATACATATCATGGATAATTTTATTTTGAATTACATTTCTTATTTGTTCGCTATCGATTCCAGAACTTAATTTTAGGTTTTGACCAAAACCTAAAGCATATTCAGCTTGAACCCCTAAAACACCGTTAGAGAGTTTTCCGTAAGGCGTATTCGATAAATCTTTATAGCCGTATCGCGTAAAGCTAGTGTCGTAATGATTTTTTGCTAAAGGTGAATTGGAATTTCCGGTCCATAACAAACTATTTAGGCCGACTCTAATACTATCCTTACTGTAAGCAACCATTAACGCTGCTGTTCTGAATCTATCAGAGCCACTTGTTGCTAGAATGTCATTTTCATGAATTATTTCAAAATCATGGAATTGAAAACTAACCGTTCCAGTTCGTTGAGAGGTGTTTCTATTGTCAAAGTAAAAATTATAGCCATATCCTAAACTGTAATTTCTTCCAGTTTGGTTACTTACCAGCGAATGAAAATATTTTTTTCTGGCTTCGTTTTGGCCCCATGCAGCTACAAGCCCAACCCCTAATTTTGTTTCTCTAAATATTCCGGAAGCTCCCCAATTCTTGTAATTGAAAGTCCATCTAGCATTTGAATTTATTTGCAGACACTCCAATTCGTTTCTACTTTGGTAATAATAACCCGAAAGATAGAGGCCTATTTGAGAGACATGCGATCCTAAGTTAACGATTGCACCGGCTGAAATTCCGAAATTTTGTTTTTGATACGATTGATTTTGCCCTTTTACAGAAAAACATAAAAAGATAGGAAGCAGCAGAAATAATGAAAAATTAAGGGGTGATTTCTGGAACACCTTGAGAATCTTCTGTTTCAGAATTGCTGATTTTATCTTCGCTAAAGAAACCTTCATAAGTAGCCCCTTCTTTGTCCCAATAAAAGGTTCCTCGTCCACTCATCTTGTCATCCTCCCATTGTCCGGTATAGGTGTTTCCATCTTTCCATTTGTAAGTTCCTTGCCCCGTCATTTTACCGTCTTCAAAGTTTCCCATATACTTATCTCCATTATCCCAGAGAAATTTACCTTGACCATTTGGAAGACCATTAATCCATCCACCGATGTAACGGTCATTATTTTCCCATTGAAAAGTTCCATGCCCTTTATAGCAATTCCCTTTAATACATTGAGAATACGAATTAAAGCAAGTAAAAAAAGATAGAACTGCGGTAATAGTAAATAGTTTCATGGATTTTGATTTTAGTTTTTTATTTGTGCTTTATACAGATTAATGCTTCAATAGTTTCAAAATTATACAATATTTTGATTATTGGCTTCATATATACCTAATAAAAGCAATTGTCTTGTAATTTTTTCGAATTAACACAATTTCTATGCCAGAGAAAATATTGGTTGTCTGATGTTGCTTTTTTATTAATTTTGAGGAAAATATAAAATTTATTGATATGAGCATAGCAGCAAAAGAAGCATTGGATAAAATTAAGGTTGGAAACGAACAGTATGTGCAGGACAAGGAACATGTTGGGACTGATAAAAAAATTAGAGAAAGCCTAATCACAGGTCAAGATCCTTATGCAATTGTATTAAGTTGTGCGGATTCAAGGGTTGTGCCAGAATCTATTTTTGATGCAAATGCAGGAGAACTTTTTGTGTTGAGAGTTGCAGGAAATATAGCAAATACATCTACTATAGCTAGTATTGAATATGCTGTTGCGCATTTAGGGACAAAATTAATTATTGTACTTGGCCACGAAAGTTGTGGCGCTGTAACAGCTGCTTTGGCGGGTGGAGACAACGGATATAACTTAAACCATTTATGTTCGCATATTGTGCCAGCTATTGCTGCATCAGAAAGCAGTGAAGTGAATGATGTAGTTCGGATGAATGCAAAGGTAACGTGTAAAGATTTAGTAAGTAGGTCTGAAATAATAGCCAATGCAGTGAAGAATGGGCTGGAAATAGTACCTGCCTATTACAACTTAAGTAACGGAAAGGTGGATGTATTATAGTGCTATAAGTATTTGAAACATCTTAGGTGCTGAAAATGTAAGCCTTTGATTGTGATGTAAAATGTTTATTCCGATATTAATTCCAATCCTCTATCGGGTACCCGATTCGTACAAGATTGTGCCATTATTGTCTGTCATCATCTGTTCTTTGCAAGACACATACATTTTTAGTCCACCGCCTCCACTTAATTCAGACATCGTTACTAATCCTTTATAACCAGACCCTAAATAAGAGAATTTATCATACATATAATTGTAAGTGCTGCTTCCCGCTCTTAAAGTAGCTTGAGAAGAACTGAACTCAATTCTTATATTTCCATCTTTACTTTCAAATGTTTTCCAAATCACATAGGTCATTACATCGTCTTTACTGGAAAAACAAGATGATTGACCAAAGACATTAATTGAGAGAGCAATAGCTCCAAATAATAATAGTGTTTTCATAATTTATTATTTAAGTTAAATACCTAATTGACTGAAAGTTAATAATATTTTAATGCAAATGCGTATATTTTTAGTAATCTTTTCATAATTACCTTGCTTATCCTTTTTTCCCAAAAAAGGGGTGAAAATATATTGGTTGTTATTGGAAAAGAATTTATCTTAACTTAGCTTGGTGTTAAAATACAGCTATATCAAATCCCTTGTTGTCGTTATTCTATTGTTAAGCGCTTCAGTACATTGCGCTCAATCCAAAACAGATAGCATAATAAAAGCGAATAAGGCATGTGAAAACATTGAGCAGATTGCGGCTTTATACGCTGCATTATATGGGCTTGATAGTATTAGTGAGCGTCTAGACTATGTCAGTTTTGGAATTGAAAAATCAAAACAACTTGATTACACAAAAGGCTTGATGCAAATGCAGTACTTAAAGGCTGTAACATATGATTTAATCGAGTCTTATGATGATGCAATAATATACTTTCAAAACGCTATAAAAAGTGCAGAAGTACTTCAAGACTCCGCATATCTTAGATTTTGTTATATGAGTATAGGAGGTATAAACCTTGAAGTTGAAAATTATGAGCAAGCAAAAAAAGACTTTTTTGTTGGTTTGAAATATGCTAATAACAGTTTAACAAAATCCGTTGATATCTACAATTATTTAGGAACATTGTATAAGGAATTGGGAGTTGTTGACAGCTCTTTATACTACCACAATAAAACTTTACAATTAAGAGAAATAGAAAATGACACACTTGGATTGGCTCATAGCTATAACAATATTGCACTTGTATATAAACATAGTGGAGATTATATAACTGCTTTAGAATATCTCAACAAATCCTTAGAATTTAAAAAGAAAATGAACGCCACAAAAGGCATAGGAGGTTCATACATAAATATAGGTTCGATATATTTATTACTAAAAGATTATCATAAAGCCTATGAATATGCGTCATTAGGAATGATTTATACCGACTCTGTTAAAGCAAAAAACTTCACCCTTAATGGTAGTGAAACTGCTTTGAAAGCACTCTTAAAAATTAAGTCTAAACGAGCACATGAATTATTTGAAATATATGACTCACTTAATACGGCGTTAAATGGAGAAGAAATACTTAATAATATTGAGGCTAATCAAATTAAATTTGATGTTGCAAATAAAGAACAACTATTAGAATTAGAAAAAGCAAAAGCAAATCAATTAAGTCAATCATTAAAAGTTAAAGAAGAAAAAGAAAAGAGATTAGGTTTTATAATAATCGCTTGTGTTATAGGTGTTATAATTTTAATTATATTTTTAATAATTGTTTACAAAAACTTCAAAAAGAAAAAAGCCTTGAGTTTGTCTTTAGAAGATAAAAACTTGTTGATTGAGCAAAAAAACAAAGACATAACAGACAGCATCAATTATGCAAAAAAAATTCAAAACTCAATTATGCCAGATATTAATGAATTTGGTAATTTATTCCAAGATTCACTAATATACTACAAGCCTAAAGATATTGTAAGTGGTGATTTTTATTGGTTTGAACATTTTAACAATTCAATAGTTTTTGCTGCCGCCGATTGTACAGGACATGGAGTGCCTGGAGCAATGATGAGTGTAATTTGCGTTGGAGCATTAAATCATTTTACAAAAAAAACAGACGTTACTGATCCAGAAACAGTACTTAATTTTATTGATAAAGAGGTGAATAGGAGTACCAATGGAGGAAGCGATGAGCAAAGAATGGCAGATGGAATGGATATAGCCTTGTGTGCTTATAATAAAGATGATAATACAATACAATTTAGCGGAGCTAATAGACCTTTAGTTTTAATAAGAAACAATGAAGTTATTGTCTATAAAGGCAATAAATTCCCTATTGGTCAAGACATCGGAATTCAGAAAGATTTTACCGGTGAAAAAATCCAATTGGAAAAAAATGATACTGTTTACATCTTTACAGATGGAATTGTGGATCAATTTGGTGGAGAAAAAGGTAAAAAGCTACTTTTTAGAAGATTAAAAGAATTTTTACTTTCAATTCAACCGCTAAGCTTTAGCGAGCAAAAAGAAAAGATAGATTTCTTTTTTAACCAATGGAAAGGTGAAGAAGAACAAGTTGATGATGTTTTACTGATTGGAATTAAGGTATAGCTAATGGCTTTTTTCTTGACCTATCCAATAATCAACAACATGCTTGCAGTTCATTATGGGGTTTGATGAAGTAGGTAAACAAGACCCCGCAAAAGCATTAGACCTAATGTTAAAAATGAGTGCGTTTGTACTACCTAAGTATAAATTGGTAGAGTCTAAAGTATTCGAAAAAAGCGAGCCAAAGGTTTATGCAACTAGTTGGGGGACTTAAAAAAATAGTTAGATCTAATCTTGGTTTTTCATTCTCTTTTCAAATTCATTGTCTGCTCGTTTCTTTTCTAATTTTTGCAATTCTTGACCAGCAGCCCTAAGTTCTGCACCAATTACGATTAGTAAAATCCCGCAGATAACCGTAGCTCCTATGATGATGCCATTTAAGAACTCTTGTGTCACCAATTCTTGACCTATTATTACGTAAGTGATAATCGCTACAATAGTAAGAGATATAAAGGCATTACCTGCAGTTTGTAGCTTTTTACCAGCAAAATCTAATTTTTTCGTTTGTTCGCTATTGATTTCTTCTTTTTTCATAATCTAATTTTAATAGCCTAAGCGAGTGAAAAATAATAATTATTCTTGATAAACATACCTCATTACTACCCCATCAATAGAAATAAGATAAACGCCTTTTTCATTATCGGAGATGTCAATTACATTATTTGTTTTGGTAAAGTTAATTTGTTTTCCTTCAATGGAATATATTTTAATATCCGAATAATTCAGGTCGGTGTTGGTTTGTATAAGACCAGTATTAGAAGGGTTAGGATAAATTGACAGCCTTGATAAGCTATTTTCATTAATAATGCTATGAAAACAAAAGTTTGGACACTTAGTACTAAAAGATGAACCAGCATCAATATTAGTCCAGTTAATAATTGAGTAGAGAATGTCATCAACTTCGATACAAGATAAATTGGGATTACCATTTGCCGAGAAACCGGAGATGTTGATATTGTTGCCGTTTGCAACATTTAAACAGGTTAGTTGATTAGAGTTACAATACAAATGAATCAAAACCGCATTCTGCGAAACATCTAAATGTGTTAATTGATTATCATCACAATATAAATCATATAAAGTAGTATTCTGTGTAATATCTAAACTTGTTAATTGATTGGATGAACAGGAGAAAAGAGTCAAAGCTGTATTCTGCGAAACATCTAAACTTGTTAATTGATTAAATGAACAGTGCAAAAACGCCAAAGCAGTATTCTGCGAAACATCTAAACTTGTTAATCCGTTATTGGAACAATTAAACAATTCTAAAGCAATATTTTGCGCAACGTCCAAACTTGTAAGTTGATTATTTTCACAAATCAAGCTAGTTAATGTCGCATTCTGTGTGACATTAAAACTTGTTAATTGATTATCATCACAAGAGAGATCAGATAAAGCCATATTCTGCGAAACATCTAGACTTGTTAATGTGTTACCACGACAATCCAGTCGAGTCAAAGCCGTATTTTGCGTAACATTTATACTCGTTAATTGATTATAAAAACAATGCAAAAACTCCAAAGCTGTATTCTGCGAAACATCTAAACTTGTTAATTGGTTATCTGCACATTGCAAAAACTCCAAAGCCGTATTCTGTGCAACACCTAAACTTGTAAGTTGATTATTATTACAAAACAAAACCGTCAAGGCAGTAAAATCATCTATTCCAGTTAGATCACTTATATTTTGGCCATCAACATACAAGTCCGTTACTCCACTAATACTGGCGGTAAGAACTCCTCCATCAAGAACATTGTCAAGACCTAAATCAATCAATGCTTGTTCAAAATTAGTATCTGGAATTAGCGTTGTTTGGGCTTGGAATAGTGCGGTGCTAAACAATAAAATTGAGGCAATAATAAAGTGTTTCATAATACTATTAGTTTTGATAAATATACAACTTTCGATCTTTTTTACAATAGATAGAAGTTAACGTAATGGGATTTGATAAAGACAGAGGAGCAATCAGCGCATCCATTTTATTTTTCCAAGAGGAAAGTTTTTAAAATTAAATTTTTCATTTGCTCTAGATTGTCTAATTTTAGGGAACCTAAAACTAAAACCATGAATAAAATACTACTTATAACCATAGGCTTAATGATGCTGCTCACACTCTCCGTAGGAGCACAAGAAACAAGAAAGGCTGGGGATCATGTAAAAGGAGAGTTAATTGTACAAGTGCTTGAGACCGCCAGTATTAGAGAAATTGTAAGTCGAGCACCAGATAATTATTACTTGCAAGTGGAAAAGATTCTTTCACCGACTTCTCATATTTGGCAGTTGACATTTGATTATACTGTTATTACCCATGAAGGAATGTTAAATTGGGTTTACACACAAGAAGAAGTTGAATTAGCACAAAACAATTACTATTTGGAATTACGATCAACTATTCCAAATGAATCAACATCTGGAAATTTTGCGCAACAATGGCACCACAACAATACGGGTCAAACAGGTGGTACAGTTGATGCAGATATTGACTCTGATTTAGCATGGGATATTACAACAGGAGGAACTACCGCCTCAGGACATGACATTGTTGTATGTTTAATCGAAAGCGGAAATTTAGACCACAATGACATAACTGATAACCGTTGGTTTAATGCTGGTGAAATTGCAAACAATGGCATTGACGATGATGGAAACGGATATGTTGATGACCGCGATGGATGGAACCCTGTAGCAAATAATGATGATTACGGAACGGGTGGACACGGAACTAACTGTCTCGGCATGATTGGAGCAAAAGGTAACAACGGTTTATTAGTTGTTGGTGCCAATTGGGATGTTAAACTAATGGTAGTTGGTGGATATAGTATTAGTACTGATGCCAATGCCATTGAAGCATATCAATATCCATACGACATGCGTTCTCTTTGGAACTCTTCAGGAGGGACACAAGGAGCATTTGTAGTTGCTACAAGTTCTTCTTGGGGAATTGATCAAGAAAATCCTAATAATCACCCAGTATGGTGTAATTTCTACACAACAATGGGAGAAGCTGGAATTTTGAATGTTGGAGCAACTACAAATAGCAATTTGGATGTTGATGCAGTTGGAGATATGCCAACAGCGTGCAATACACCCTACATGATTGGAGTTGGTCGTACTGATGATAATGACAATACAGCAGGTGGTTACGGTGCAACTACAATAGAATTTGGTGCTCCTGGTATTGATGTTGTTACAACGGCTAATACAAACACAACTACTTCAACTACTGGAACATCTTTCTCGTGCCCATTGACAGCTGGAGTTATTGGTTTAGCTTATTCAATCCCTTGTACTGATTTTATGAATACTGTAATTGCAAATCCTCAAGCTGGAGCCGACATGGTTTTACAAGCATTGATGGACGGAACAGATGCTAAACCAGCATTGGCAAATAAATTTGTAACAGGTGGTCGTTTGAATTCAAGGAACACCTTAGATGAATTGATGGCAGTAGGATGTAACGGAAGTATTTGCCTACCTCCAAGTTCAGTTTCAGTTGGAAGTATTTTGGATAATTCAGCCTCTGTTACCTTTACAGCTGCTACTGGAGCAGTTTCCACAACTTTCTATTGGAGAGAAGTTGGAGCTCCTACATGGACGGTTGTTGCAAGTGCCACTTCTCCAATTAACCTTACGTCATTGACGGGCTGTGCAGACTACGAATTGTATTTTGAAACAGATTGTGGTGGTGGCGATATAAGTGGACCAACATCAACTCAAACCTTTTCGACTACTGGCTGTGGAGCTTGTATTGACTTGCCTTATTGCACGGGTAGTGCTTCGGATGGAATTGACGAATGGATTTCAGACTTTTCTATTGATGCATATACAAACACTTCTGGTAATGATGGTGGGTATGGAGACTATACTGGATCGAACATTCAATTAGATGTAAATAACACATACCCTGTTACTATTGGAGTTGGATGGGGTGGTACATTATATGATGAGTATTCTAGAGTTTGGATTGATTTAGATCAAAGCGGAACATTTGAAGTTAGTGAGCTGGTATTCGATCAGGGAGCAGCTAGTCAAGTTACACCGGTTACTGGAAACATTACTATTCCTGCTAATGCTACTTTAGGAACGACTCGTATGAGAGTTCAGCTGGCTTACGTTGGTGGACAAACGACATTGCCTGTTGATGCATGTGAAACATTCCAATGGGGCGAAGTTGAAGATTACTGTGTCACTTTAAATTCAGGTGTTGTTTGTGGATTGACTGTTGCAAGTTCCACGAGTGACCCAGCATGCGCTGGAGTTGATGATGGAGATATTACAATAGGTGTTACAGGTGGGTCAGGTAACTATTCTTATACATGGACTCCAAATGTTGGAACAACCTCTACAGTTTCAGGTCTGTCAGATGGAGCCTATTCTGTGGTGGTTGCAGATTTAACTGCTGGTTGTGATACAACTATCAATTTCACATTAAGTTATACCACTGATATTACTGTTAACGTTAATACAACAGATGCATCTTGTAATGGTTTAACGGATGGTTCTTTGGTTGCACTAGCTTCAGGAGGAACTAGTTATACTTACCAATGGGTTGGCGGACCAGCTGCAGACACATATGCAGGAGTTGGAGCAGGCAGTTACACAGTAGACGTAACCGATATTTCTGGTTGTACAGGCCAAGCATCAGGAACGGTTACTGAACCGGCTGCTGATCAAGCTAGTTTTTCTTCTAATATTGCATTCTTAGACGTAGTATTCACAAACACATCTACTGCTGGAACATACTTATGGGATTTTGGCGACGGAAACACGAATTCAACTACTAGCCCATCACATTCCTACGCTACACCAGGAACATATGTCGTATGTTTAACTGTAACATCTAATTGTGGCACTGATCAAGCTTGTGTGGATCTAACAGTCGATGAGGATGCTTCTGCAATAAATGAAACTTTCCTAGATTATGTAAATGTTTATCCTAATCCAGCAAATGAATTCGTTAATTTTCACATCACGTCAACAAAATTGAAGTCGATTGAAATTATTGATGTTGCAGGTAGACTAATTGCTAGGACGCCTGTAAAGGATGAAATTACTCAATTTGATATTAGTGCCTTTAGAGATGGGTCTTATTTCTATCGTGTTCTTGATGCATCAGGAAATGTTGTCATTGTAAATAAATTGATGATTGTGAAGTAATCATCAACTAACATAATCAAAAGCCTCTGAAATTCAGGGGCTTTTTTATTTGTATTAAAGACCCAATGATATTTTGCCAAGTCAGATTATTATGAAAATGGTAATATTAAGGAATCCCAATATTGGAGTTATAATTCGACTGACCCACTTGACCCAATCCTAATAAAACAAAAATGTTTCGATGAAGATGGAAATGAAATTTACTGCAGATAGCTACCCTAAGTATCCACTTTAACAGGACGACAGATGTCATTCAACTTCTTTTGGGTAATGCCCAAATGTTTTCTTGTAAAGGACCAAGAACCTTTCTTTTCTACGTTCTTTAAAGAGGGCCATCTGATGACTATCTACCTCCCTGATCTCACAGAGTACTGATACTCCATCTTCATAGTATTCAGTTATATACAGATCTCCGTCCATATAATACTCAACTTTATAGATATCTTTGTCATCATTTAAATTTCCCTCTTTAAAATATTCGACATCAATGATTTCTCCATATCCGTAGGATTCATTTTTAAAGAGAACACCGTCTTTGAAGTATTCAATTCTTCTGAGGTCTCCGTCGTTGTAGTGTTCAATCTTAGAGATAGAACCATCTTTATTGTAGTATTTGGACTTGAGTATTTCATCATCTTCGGAGTAAATAATTCTATCGATAGAACCATCTTCATTGTGGTAGACGACACTATCGCCTAACTCAAAATCCTCACGATTAATTTTCATAATGGGCCAACTCATAGAACTAAAGTTAACAAATTCTAAACATAAGAACCAAATACAATGATAAGATTAAGAAAGAGAGAAAGAAGTATTTACAAGCAGTAGGTCAATACGATATGTTCACGAATAGAGCCAATAACATTCTCATTATGGGGTTGGATAAAGGCTTATTCGGTTGCAACAAAGAAGGTGACAGATTAAGTGCTTTTGGTTTTTGATCCTGCCAGTTTTACCAAGACAAAAATCCCGATAAATATACATCCAAATATTACGTAAAGAATACCTATTGATGAACCAATAAACATTAACCAAATCCCCAACCCAAGAAACAGAGCACCTATGTATATTAAATAAAACGACCACCAAGAGTTATAATATCCTCCCCAATAATTCCACCAGCCATTATTGTACATCTCATTAGGATTATTTGAACTACTGGTACTGTTGGTCTCAGACTTTTTTGAATCAAATATTTCTACCTCACCATCACCATATTTTATTACTGCAATATCATCTTTAGAAATAGTATATTCTCTACTTGAGGAACTTTTACAATTTAAATATGTTACTGTATTGACATCAATATGTTTAACTTTTGCTTCAATAATAGTTCCGTCTTTTTTAATTATCTCATCGCATTTTTCATCATATGTTATATGTTTACTTTTTTTATTCGATTTGGAGCCAAAGTAGGTTTGATTTTTTTCTATTGACGAATTGTTTGAAGAAAAAACAACTTTAGGAGTTTCTATAAACTTATTATTAGTAGAGGTAATCAACGGGGTTTTATCCATTTCATCTTTTTCTATTGATTTTTCATAGAAATTGTTTGTCTGATTGTTTTTTTTGGTAGAGACACTTTTATCAAATGCATTTATGTAATATCCTTTAGTGTATTTTCTTTTTTGAATAAAACTATTTGAAGTTGAACAAGAACTGCTTATTAAAGCCAATAGTAAAATATATATAGTGTGTTTTATAATCATAATTTCCAAATTATTTTCTTGATTAGGTATTTAAAAAACGGCTAATATACAACTTTCAAAGTTTCTTACAATAGATAGAAGTAACGTAAATCTAACGTATGGCATTTGATAAAGACACAGGAGCATCAGCAGGAAAGAAAAGTAAACGAGGCTCTAGCAAGCAGATTAATGAGGTTTGTTTGTTGACGATTTTTTTCTTTGGCAGCCATTACAAGTTATAAATAGATCTTCTGTAGTAGCTCCATATTTTTTTTAGCCTTTTTAGCCTCAGGAACTAATGGGTATTTGTTTATCAACTCCTCGTAAATTTTGACAGCATCCTCAAATTTGTTTTCTGTTTCTTTAGCATAAGCAGCCTTCAACATATATATCGGTGCAGTTAAATCATTCTTAGAATTAGTATATGCTTTTTCGTAATATTCCGCTGCAGAAGTAATATTTCCTAATTCGATGTAAGCGTCACCGATAGCTCCAAATGTAATTGAAGCAATCATTTCGTCTTCAAAAGCAACTTGTTCTAATGCAGTTATAGCTTCTTGATATTCTCCGTTGTTTAAGTAAGCTATCCCTAATTCATATTGTGCAATATCACCTCCAGAATCACCGTTGTAGCTTTCCGCAACAGATTTTAATCCCGAATTACCTACTGAGTCTCCTGATATAGCTGCGCTCCAGTTTTGTTCATTCAATAATGCGTATTCTCCCTGCCGAATAGCCTCAGAAGATACGAGTACTTTTTCCGGGCTAATTTCTTTTAGTGCATTACTCATACTAACATAAGAAACTATTGATATGATTAAAAAAACAGCAATTATAATTAACCAATAAAGACCAGCTTTACTTATTTTATCATTGTTTATTTCTTTGCCTCCTTTATATAAATTGTAACCAATTAAAACAGATAACACAAGCATTAAAAGGCTAATTATTATTGACAATACCATTATTAAATTAGGACTCATATTTTTGATTTATTAGTTTTTATGCAATTTAATCTTTTTTTAGTTTGTATGAATACTTCAATGAATCGATTCAAATTAGAGAGATTGCCCATAACATAAGAACCAAATACAATGACAAGATTAAGAAAAAGAGAAAGAAGTATTTACAAGCAGTAGGACAATATGATATGTTCACGAATAGAGCCAATAACATACTTGCAGTTCATTATGGGGTTTAATGCTCTCCAATTAAATTAATGTAAAGTGCTAAACAACTTTAATTCAGTATCAACTTCTTTGTTTCTAACAAGGAACTATTATCATCAAATACTTGAATATAAATTTTAATCATAAAAATTAATGCATTCTTGTATAGCTTGATTTAAACTTTTATTTGCATTCTCTATTGTTAAAACTAGTGTTTTAAAAAACAATTCATTATCAGGATATACTTCACCTGAGTTCTTGTAAGACGAATAAAACTCACCTAACTCAACTCTATATGCCTTAGGAAACCTCTCTCCTTTAGGTTTATTAGAATAAACCAAGTAAGCATCAGAGAAAATTAATTCATATTCAGTTTTATTTTTAAAAATGATTTTTACATTTACCTCAAGTTTAATGGGCGCAGCATATGGATATTTCAATTTTATCTCATCGTTTAATATTTTTAAGGTAGCCTTTTTCTTTGGAGGAAGCACAGTAATGTTGAATGCATAAGAATTTGGCATCAACCTTACTTCGTCAGAACATTGCAAATTTGTCTTGTGATTTTGCAGTATTCCTATACAAGTCACTCCAAATCCTTTGAAGAAATCGTTAGAGAAACTTTGCGTTGTTAACGTTGCATTCTTTTGTGCTAAAAGGTTGTATTCAGCATAGTTTTTGACGTCAAAAAACATTGATGCACAAGTTTTTTGTGATTCGACCTTATTTTGAAAAGAAAAATAGGCTCTTTCTTTTTTTAAAGGAATTTCAGATTGAGCGAGCACATTAATAAAGGATAAGCTTAATAGGAATAAATTGAATATTTTTTTCATAGTTTGAAGTTTAATAACTGTCTAATATACAACTTTCAATAATTCTTACAATAGATAGAAGTAACGTAAATCTAACGTATGGCATTTGATAAAGACACAAAATGTAAATAAATTTTCGTATCTTATACCATTATTAATTATGATGGATTTAGTCCTCTATAATTAAGCATTAACTAAAATAGTTTAAAATAGAATGGCAAATACAACAGGGAAAAAATATGGAGGAAGAAAAAAAGGAACTCCAAATAGATTAACAAAGGAATTAAGAACCTTACTGAAAGATGTTCTATATTCTGAATTAGAAACAATTGATGAAAGATTGGAGTTATTAGAACCGAAAGAAAGGTTAGAGTTAGTAATAAAATTGATGCCGTATGCTTTTCCCAAAGTAGTTTCAATATCGCATGGGGCAAATGAACCTATGGATTGGGGGGTCTAATATCCCATCTTAATTTTTCCTACTTTCTTTCTCTTCCATTATCTCCTCAATATATTCATTTAAGGCATCTTGATTCTTTAGTTTCTTCAATGAAATATAATGCTTGATTTTACTTTTAACATCTTTATCTAAATCATACGTATTCATTATTTGAGTAAGAATATCATTTACAACTTGCTTTGCTTTAAATGGCTTGACACACATAATATCCGAATCAAAAATTCTTTTAAGTGGCTTCTGACGAACTCTAATTATATTAAACCCTTCACCTCTTAATTGAAGTGTTTTAACCTTGTCTAAGTCCGCTTTTTCTTTATGCCAATAATGACCATCAAATTCAATTCCTAAGTTAATAGAAGGCAGATAAATGTCAATGCTCCATAACTTTCCATCAACTCTTGTTTTGTATCCTCTTGGATTAATTTTAGGGAAGAATTGTTGAAGTTCAAAGTTAATCATTAACTCTTGTTTGGATTGAGGTGTTAGAGTGCAAAAAGGACATCCACTTCCACCTCCGTGACTTCCTGAGGTTTGCTTGAAATCTCCATGAATTTTACATCCAATTATCACCTTGGTATGATTGTTTTTATAGATAACTTTACTATAATCATAGCTTTTACCATGTGCAGATTCAAATTGTTTAAGTATTTGTTGTTGAGTATATTTTACTCCTCCTCTACATTTAGAACACCCCTTGCCCTTTTTATGATTGCTTGGAGTTTGCAGAAAAACCCCATGAATAGAGCATATTATTTTAACATTTTCTGTATTACTTTTGTTTTCAACCAATGAATAGTCGTAGAGATCCCCATGAGCTTCTTTAAATTGGTTTATTAGTGTTTTGTTATCTAATCGTTGTGACTCGCTTAGATGCTCGGAAAGACATTTTTCACACCCCAATTTTCCTGATAGATGTCCCGAAGGGGTTTGCTTAAATTTGCCATGTTCCCTACAAATTATTATGATTTTAGACCTACTGTCTTTGTATTTAACCAAAGAATAATCAAACAAATCTCCATGTTTCTTTTTAAATGCTTGAATTATTGTTTCGGTTGTATATTTCTCAGTGCCTCCGCAAGTAGGACAACCCATTCCATTTTTATGATTTCCGGGTAACATAAAAAAACTACCATGCTTGTTACAAATAATTTCAACCTTTGTGTTATGGTTTTTATACGTTAGGTTTTCATAGGAAAATTTATCTCCATGAATCTCTTTAAACTGTTCAATTACTTCCTCTCTTGTAGATGTTCCCTCTAATGCTCTTTTTTCAGCACCACACTTTCTACACCCCATTCCTCTATTATGATTCATAGGTAGTTGTTCGAAAACACCATGAGTTGGACAAATTATTTTGACATTTTTTCTTGCGTTAACATATTCAACCAAGGAGTAATCATATTTAGTGCTATGAGCCTTTTTAAACTCTTTTAAAACCTTCTCTATATTGGTTGAATATCTATTGGATAAGTCCGCTGAAGAACACTCTGAACAACCCGAACCTTGTTTGTGCACTGAGGGAGTCTGCATAAATTCACCATGCTCCTTGCAGATTATTGAAACGGGAGTTATAGAGCCTTTGTAATCAACCCTTGAATAATCGTATTTGCCTCCATGAACCTTGTTGAACTCTTTGATGATGGATTTCGTAGTTTGTCCTCTACCCTTGCAAATTGGACACCCACTTCCTCTTCTGTGACTCTCCGGAGACTGCTCAAAATCACCATGTTCTTTGCAAGTAATCGTGACTTTTGTTTTTGCATTAACATATTCAACTTTTGAGTAGTCGAATTTTTTACCATGCTTGGCTTTAAATTGTTTTACTATTTCTTCTGTAGTGTATTTAGTGTTCACTTAACGAAAGATAATAATTTTTCAATCCAATGTTTATATTTACCAAGTGAAATATCTTGAACTACTTTTCATCTGCCTATTCTCTCGACCTACATCTTGGAAGTATGAGAAATATAAATGGAGAAGGAAGTGGGGTAAAGTTGTTTCCTCATTCGAAATTATGAATTCACTTTAAAATACAAAGACTAAGGATTATTGCATGATCCGGATAACGATAAATGGTGCTTCAATAAAATCCTTGCTTTTTCAAAGCTTGGTCTTTTTTATTTAGTCCTTTCACTCAAATCAATTTGGTTCAATCCCTAAACAAAAAATCCCTCCTGATTTCTCAGGAAGGATTTTATTGAGGTCTCTGCCGGATTCGAACCGGCGTAGATGGTTTTGCAGACCACTGCCTAGCCACTCGGCCAAGAGACCTTTGTTGTAATTGGTTGGCGAAGTTAACAAATAGAATCTATTCCTCAACTACAACCGAAACAAAATTTACATCTCCGTCAATAGGAGGGTTTATTTTTTTTATTTCAACTCGCACTTTTTCAAGTTGGTCCAATTCTTTTTTTAATTGATTTACAATGCGGTAAGCAACCGTTTCTATCAGTTTGCAAGGCGTTGCCATTTGGTCTTCTACAACCCTATTTACATCACAATAATCAATTGTTTTTGATAGGTCATCTGTTAGAGCAGACTCGCTGAAATCACACCATAAATCTACATCCACAATATAGTTGCCTCCAATTTTTGTTTCCTCCGGTAAACAACCGTGGTAACTGAAAGTACGTATTCCGTATACTTTAATGCAATTCATTATGCTTCAGCCTTCAATGCTTCAATTTTAACAAGTCCTTTTTCCATTCTGTCAATAACATATTCTTTCCCCAGCACAGAACATATATGAAACATCGATGGTCCCATTCCTTTTCCAGTAACAAGCAATCTAAATCCAGGTCCTACTTTTCCAAAACCATATTCGTTCTTTTCTAAATATGCTTGAAATTTTGTTTCAATGTTTTCGGTAGTAAAGTCCTCTATCGATTTAAGCTCAACTAAAAGCTCTTGCATAATAGCAGGCGTATCTTCCTTCCATTTCTTTTTCAACGTCTTTTCGTCGTATGCACTTACATCCTCAAAAAAGTACCTTCCTTCCGCTAAAATATCTGTAATAAAAGTGGCTCTTTCTTTTATCAGCTCACAAACTTCGGCAACATATTCTATACAGACTTCCAATTTTTCTTCTGCAATAATTGGCATTAACAATTGCGCTAATTCAGTATTGGATTTATTTCTTAAATATTGTTGGTTAAACCATTTTGCTTTGTCTGGATCGAATTTCGCACCACTTTTCCCAACTCTTTCCAATGAGAATGCTTCGGTCAATTCTTCCAAAGAAAATATTTCTTGCGCTGTACCCGGGTTCCACCCTAAAAAGGCAATCATGTTAATAAAAGCTTCTGGAAAATACCCGTTCTCTTTGTATCCTGAAGAAACTGCACCGTCTGGAGCATTCCATTCTAAAGGAAAAACAGGGAAACCTCCTTTGTCTCCATCTCTTTTACTCAATTTTCCATTTCCAGTAGGTTTTAAAATTAAAGACAAATGCGCAAATTTCGGCATGGTCTCTTCCCACCCTAAATATCTGTATAGTAATACGTGCACAGGGGCAGATGGCAACCATTCTTCTCCACGAATAACGTGCGAAATATTCATTAAGTGATCATCAATAATGTTGGCTAGGTGATAAGTCGGCATTCCATCCGCTTTATAAATAACCTTGTCATCCATGTTGTTTGTATTCACAATTACCCAACCTCTAATTTCATCATGAAAACGCACTTCTTCGTTACGCGGCATTTTTAAACGAATAACAAACGGGTCTCCAGCATCTAAACGCTTTGTTACTTCATCCTCGGATAAAGAAACCGAGTTTTTCATTGAAGTACGTGTAATGTTGTTGTATTGCCAGTTTGGCATTTTTGCCTTCTCGGCCATTTCACGCATATTTGTCAAATCTTCCGAAGTGTCGAATGCATAATAAGCAAATCCATCTTCTACCAATTTAAAAGCATATTCTTTATAAATTCCAGCTTCTTTTCTTTCAGACTGACGGTAGGGTCCGCAATCTCCACCTGCACCAACACCTTCGTCTGGGTTTATGCCGCACCATTTTAAGGCTTCTAAAATATAATCTTCAGCCCCTTTCACATAGCGGGTTTGGTCAGTATCTTCAACCCTTAAAAGAAAATCTCCTCCATGCTTTTTCGCAAAAAGATAATTATACAAAGCGGTTCTCACACCTCCCATATGTAATGGGCCTGTTGGGCTTGGGGCAAAACGTACACGTACTCTTCTTTCACTCATAACTCTCAAAAATTGGAATGCAAAAATACGTAATCTCCACAATATTCGTTATCATTGAATTAGAATAAAATAGTATGAAAAAAATAATTTTAGGATTATTCCTTTTAACAGCGTCTTTAGTGACCTTCAGTCAGGCACGTACACAAATTGAAATGACAGATAAGGCGAAGCTAAATTGGGGTTCGGTTATAAAGATTGATAAAAAGAAGCGTTTTCAAGATGTATTGGCACACGATAAAACGGGCAGTTATATTTTAACAACAGGGAAAAAGGGGAAAAGCATCGATAAGTTAAATAATAACATGATGCTGGAAAACTCAATGACTTTGCCATTAGTTTATCAGAAGAAACAAATGGACTTGGAGGCACTGGTATACTATAATGAGAAGTTTATTATGCTCTCCTCATTCAACAATAGGAAACTGAAAAAAAATTATTTGTTTTACCAAATCATAAACCCTTCAAATTTGACTTTGGATGGAAGTATCAAAAATATTGGAGAAATAGCCTATGAGAAAAGAAGATTTCAAGGTGATTTTGGTTTTGATATTTCAGCAGATTCCTCAAATATGTTATTGTTTTTTGAAATGCCTTACGAAAAAAATACTGCAGAGAAATATAGTTTCAAAGTATTGGATTCTAAGTTGGATGAAATTTGGAGTCAAGAAGTTGAATTGCCGTATAAAGAACAATTTTTTACAGTCAAAGATTCTGAAGTTTCTAGTAAAGGCGATGTTTTTGTTTTAGGTAAAGAATACAATGAGGATAAAAACTCAAAAAAAATGAAAGATTTGCCGAATTATAAATACCACATTTTAGGTTATTATAGCAAGGGCGAAAAAATAGTTGATTACGAAGTGAGCTTGCATGATAAGTTTATTAAAGATGTAACATTTGACATCAATTCCAATGGCGATATTATTTGTTCGGGGTTTTATTCGGAAAGTTATGGTTCAGGAATAAAAGGAGCTTTCTTTTTATCTATAGATGGTATTTCTCGTAAAGTTAAAAAGGAAAGTTACAAGGAGTTTGACGAAGCTTTTATTACGGAAGGATGGTCGGATAGGGCAATAAATAAGGCGAAGAAGAAAAAGGTAAAAAAGGATAAATCCATTGAAATGTATAATTATGATCTTCGCGATTTTATTTTACGAAAAGATGGAGGAGTTGTATTGCTAGCGGAACAGTATTTCGTTAGAGTTGTAACCACTACCACTACTGATGCAAATGGAAATACCAGTACAAAAACAACCTACCATTATTATTACAATGATGTTATTGTGATTAACATAAACCCTGACGGAGACATTGAATGGACTACGAAAATTGAAAAGTATCAACATTCAGTAAATGATGGGGGAAGGTTATCTTCTTTTGCTTTGCAGGTAAAAGATAATAAGATGTATTTGGTATATAATGAATCAGCTAAGCAGTATTTTGATAAGGAAGAGCGAAGTGAAATGAAACGAAAAGACAAACGCTCTTACCTTACTTTATTGGTCTCAATAGATAATAAAGGTGAGTACGATAAGGAAATATTACTGAACAATTCAGTAGATAAAGTTTACACCATTCCAAAATTATGTGAGCAAATATCAAAAAATAAAATGTTGATTTATTCTTATTCTAAAAAGGGGCAAAAGTTTGGAACGATGAAGCTGCAAGAATAAAAGCTGTTTTTATCCGGTCAATTTATTTAATTGGATAACCGACTTTAAATCCCAGAATGAAGTCTGCACCTATTGCCTCTTCTATTTGAATCGAGTTCGATCCTGGGGCAGTTGAATAAGTTGTTTTATTGCTAAGGCTCAAGCCTAAATAATAATCATAGGTAATGTTATGGGCTCCCAGCCATTGAACACCACTACCAATATGGATATGTTTTGAGTTATAGTAATGAGATGAGAATGTACTATCTTCTTTTAAATTAATTTTATATTGGTGGTAACCTAACGCAAAGTATCCTTTGTATTGATTTCTTTCTCTATAAAAACACTTCAGTAATGCGTGTATAAAACGTCCATTTTTAATGTTTTTTTCATAGAGTTCGAAACCATCAATTATTTCGCTATAAGGGCGCAGTTTAGCACCCACTGTGAATCCTGCTCCTGCAGTTAAGGAGATACTTTTTATGGGCAGTAGTTCCAGGTTTATATTTGGAGTTCCCGCAATTAGTCTAGCGATATCTATTGAGGGGTTGATTTTATAATCATGAATGAGTCCATCATCAAACATTTCATCGATGGTTTCTTGCGCAAATCCACCTGCAGAAAATAAAAGTAAGATTATGCAAAAAAAATAATTCATAGAATCAAATTTAGGGGCAATTAATTTTATCTAAAATAAATTCCCTTCATTTCATTAATCTTGGAATTTTTAGAAAGTGTATAGATGGCAAACCCTCCAATCAGTAAAGCTATAATTAGGTGCACTGCACCAAAGTTAATCCACCAACTAGACTCATTTATAAATCCTTTTCGTATTCCAAATAGAATAAAGACGGCTAAAGCATTGTTAAGAAAGTGTAAAAGCATAGAATACCATATTTTTCCAGTCAAAATTACAACATATCCAAATGCTGCTCCTAGAAAAAATCTAGGGAGAAAATCCATAAACTGGAAATGAATAAAAGCAAATAGAAAAGCAGTAAACCAAACGCTTAAATGTATTTTTTGTGAAGCTTTGGTAATAAGGTTTTGTAACACACCTCTAAAAACAAATTCTTCTCCAATTGCGGGTATAATGGCTAAGAGAAAAATGTTTAACCCAAAACTTCTCCAAGTAGTTCCGATGTATGCGTAAATCGATTTATCTTGCACAAGTTGATTGTAATAAATGTCTTTTTGTAAGTCTTGTGATATAAAGCTTAAATCCAATTGAGCATTTATTGAAGCAAACCAATCGTTAAAGACGATTATGGTGAAAAAGAGTAAAGTTACAATTAATAATGGCTTTAATTGGGGTCGTTTTTTTGTAAGCAAATAGTCGTTTGGTTCAAACGCACCAAGCTTCGCAAACAAAATACTAGGTAGAATGAATGTTCCTAAATGGAACAAGAAATTGAGCATCTTGACGGTGCGGATAGCATCTTTGTCCGTTAAGTTTGATAGTTCATTAGAATTGTAAACATCAACTCCGAAAAGGGGGCTCGCTATACTAGCTCCAAGCAAGCCAAATAGCAAGGACGACAAAAAGCACAGTGCTATAAATAGCACAATTTTCTCCCAAGGAGTTAAATACTGTAAGGCTCCATTTTTCACTCTTGCGAATATTGAAAGAATTAATTGGAATTAAAAATTAAAACTAAGAAGAAGGTATCGTGAAATGCATTTGCTGCCGCGAGTCCATTTGCTATCGCGAGCTTCTAGCTCGTGCCTTAGCAAAAAGTCAAATAAAATAATAGTTGCTGTTCCACGAGCGTGACGCTCGCGCTAGCAGGGAAATCAAATTATCTGTAAAAAAGGAGAAGTTTCCTGCCTTCGCAGGAAAAGAGTGCTAGTTTTTCGTTTACTTTTGCACCAAATGGTGAAAATTGGAAATATTGAAGTTGGAGAATTCCCACTGTTGCTTGCGCCAATGGAAGATGTTAGTGACCCTCCTTTTCGAGCAGTCTGCAAAAAACACGGTGCTGATGTAATGTATACCGAATTTATTTCTTCCGAAGGCTTGATTCGTGATGCAGCTAAGAGCGTTCAAAAGCTAGATGTTTTTGAGTATGAGCGCCCAATCGCAATTCAGATTTTTGGAAACGAAATAGAATCTATGCGTCAATCTGCTGCTATTTGCGAACAAGCAGGGCCAGATTTTATTGATATCAATTACGGGTGTCCTGTAAAGAAAGTCGCTGGAAAAGGAGCTGGGGCTGGAATACTAAAAGATATTCCAAAAATGGTTGAAATGACCAAAGAGATTGTCAATTCTACTAGTTTGCCAGTAACTGTAAAAACGCGACTAGGTTGGGATGACAACACAAAATATATTGTGGACGTTGCTGAACGATTACAAGATGTAGGAATTGCAGCTATTTCTATTCATGGAAGAACGCGCTCTCAAATGTATAAAGGTGAAGCAGATTGGAGTTTGATTGCAGATGTAAAAAGCAACGCAAGAATGCATATTCCTGTGTTTGGAAACGGTGATATAAATTCACCAGAAAAAGTGGTGGAATATAAAAACAGATTCGGTGTAGATGGGATAATGGTAGGAAGAGCAAGTATAGGAAATCCTTGGTTTTTTAATGAGGTTAAGCACTTTATGAAAACAGGAAAGCATTTGCAAAAACCGAGTCTAAAGGATAAGGTTAAAATCGTTAAGGAGCATTTAAAATTTTCAATAGAATGGAAAGGTGATCGCTTGGGAGTTGTAGAAATGCGGAGGCATTATGCTAATTATTTCAAAGGAATAGAGAATTTTAAACCGATTCGAATGCAATTGGTTACAATTGACAGTTATGATGAGTTAGTTTCAATCTTAAATAATATTGTTTGATATGAAAGTATATACTAAAACAGGAGATAAAGGTGATACTTCTTTATTTGGAGGAAAGAGAGTGCCAAAATATGATTTGCGAATAAATGCTTACGGTACAAGTGATGAGCTGAATTCTTGGATTGGATTGTTACGAGATCAAGAAATAGATGCTTCATATATTGAAATACTTCTTGAAATTCAAGATAGAATATTTTCTCTTGGATCACAATTAGCAGCAGATCCAGGTAAGCCAAAATTAAAAATGCCTAAAATAGAGCTGAAAGACATTCAGCTTTTAGAGGATGAAATGGATCGAATGAGTATTGACTTACCAGAAATGACCAATTTTACACTTCCCGGAGGGCATACAACTGTGTCTTATTGTCACGTTGCTAGAACTGTTTGTAGAAGATGCGAGCGATTGGTTGTAGAATTAGCGCGTGACGAAGTAATTGATGCGCTAATTATTCAATATTTGAACCGATTATCTGATTATTTATTTGTTTTAAGTCGAAAAATCACCCAAGATTTAGGTGTAAAAGAAGCCCTTTGGAAGCCTAAGATGTAGAGGAGGCAGCTAAGTGCTTATCAGTCAAATTATTGTGTATTGATAAAAATAATTTTATTTTTATTTTGATATGTTGCTAAAAAATATACTTTTGCGTTTCGTTAAAAGAATTAATTAAAAAAGTTAACATTATGTATTGGACACTAGAACTTGCTTCGTATTTGGAAGATGCACCTTGGCCAGCGGTTAAGGAAGAGCTAATAGATTTTGCTATGAGAACAGGAGCGCCTTTAGAAGTGGTAGAAAACCTATCTGCTTTGGAGGACGAGGGAGAATCTTATGAAACAATCGAAGATATTTGGCCAGATTACCCTACAAAAGAAGATTTCTTTTTTAATGAGGATGAGTATTAGTTAGGATTTTACAGCATTTAAAAAGCCACATTTATTTTGTAAATGTGGCTTTTTTTTGGCCTATTTTTTTTGTTTTGGGAAGTTTTTTAAACCTACTGCTCCAAAAAAGCACTTTACTACCTTCAGCGTGACATTTTTAATTTTCGAAGAAGGATTTAAGACAACATGTCATAAATATCTGATTGGCATAATTACTGACTCCCCAAAAACCTTATAAAATATGCAATCTAAATCAACAATTAGGTTATTTTTGTTGGTTCAAAAAATTGAATGCGATGATTGGTGGAATCCTGAAAAAATTATTTGGAGATAAAGGTCAAAAAGATCTTAAAGAGTTACAACCTTTTGTAGAGGCTGCAAATGTAGAACACGCTAAATTAGGAGAGCTTTCAAATGATGAGTTAAGAGCTATTACACCTGTTCTTAAAGCAAAAATTAAAGATGGACTTAAAGAGATAGATGCTAAAATTTCTGAGTTAAAGAAAAAAGCAACGGACGCTAATACACCTATAGACGAGAAGGAACAGATGTTTCAAGAGATTGAAACATTGGAGAAGGAATCTGACGTGGTTCTAGAAGAAGTTTTATTAGATATATTGCCGCAAGCATTCGCTGTTGTTAAAGAAACAGCAAAACGTTTTACAGAAAATGAGAAAGTTGAAGTAACCGCAAATGATTTTGATAAAGAAGTTTCTGAAGTAAGAAACAATGTAGAAATCGTTGGAGATAAAGCTTTCTGGAACAAAACATGGGACGCCTCTGGTACGGAAGTAATTTGGAACATGATTCATTACGATGTCCAATTGCTGGGTGGCGCTGCTCTTCACAAAGGAAAAATTGCAGAGATGCAAACTGGAGAAGGAAAAACACTTGTTGCAACACTTCCTGTTTATTTAAATGCACTTTCTGGCAAAGGAGTTCACTTAATTACAGTAAATGATTACCTAGCACGACGTGATGCCTTATGGATGGGTCCAATTTATCAGTTTCATGGTTTGACAGTCGATTGTATTGATAACCACGAGCCACATTCACCAGGAAGAATTAAAGCATACAACGCTGATATTGTATTTGGAACAAATAACGAATTTGGATTTGATTACCTAAGAGATAATATGGTAAGTGAACCAGGGGGGTTAGTTCAGCGAAAACATCATTATGCTATTATTGATGAGGTAGATTCTGTATTAGTAGATGATGCAAGAACTCCATTGATTATTTCGGGACCAACTCCAAGAGGAGATGAACATGAGTTCAATGAATTGAAACCAAAAATTGAAAAGTTGGTTGCTGCTCAACGTAAATTGGTTACCACTTTAATAACTGAAGCTAAAAGTAAATTAGCTAAGGGAAATGCTGAAGGCGGAGAGAAAAAAGAAACGAAAAAGAACCTTGAAGAAGGTGGTTTAGCCTTATTGCGTTCATTCAGAGGGTTGCCAAAAAACAAAGCAATTATTAAATATTTGAGTGAACCAGGAATGAGAGCTCAATTGCAGAAAACGGAAAATCATTATTTACAGGACAACGCTAAAGAGATGCCTAAGGCAGATGAGTTGTTGTATTTTGTGATTGATGAAAAAAATAATACGATTGATCTTACAGAAAAAGGGATTGATTTAATTTCAGGTGTTGAAGATCCAGAATTCTATATCCTTCCAGATATTGGGCTGAAAATGACTGAAATTGAAGAGAGTACACCTGCTAAAGATCAACAATTGAAGTTGAAGGACGCTATGATAACTGATTATACAGTTAAAGCGGAACGAATTCATTCAATCAATCAATTGTTGAAAGCATATTCTCTTTTCGAAATAGATGTAGAGTATGTCGTAATGGACAACAAAGTGAAAATTGTTGATGAGCAGACAGGTCGTATCATGGATGGGCGACGTTATTCAGACGGACTTCACCAAGCTATTGAAGCAAAGGAGAATGTTAAAGTTGAAGCTGCATCTCAAACATATGCAACGATTACTTTGCAAAACTATTTCCGTATGTATCATAAGTTAGCTGGAATGACAGGTACTGCAGAGACGGAAGCAAAAGAACTTTGGGATATTTACGAATTGGATGTTGTTGTAGTTCCTACAAATCGTCCAATCCAAAGAATTGACAAACAAGATTTAGTATACAAAACAGCGCGTGAAAAATACAGCGCAATTATCGACGAAGTTGAAGCGCTTCGTAATGCAGGAAGACCTGTTTTAGTTGGTACAACTAACGTTGAGATTTCGGAATTGGTTAGTAGAATGCTAAACATGAAGAAAATACCTCACCAAGTTTTAAATGCAAAATTGCATCAAAAGGAAGCTGATGTGGTTCGTGCTGCTGGTGAAGCTGGTACGGTTACCATTGCCACAAATATGGCAGGTCGTGGTACAGATATTAAATTAGGGCCTGGAGTAATAGAGGCAGGTGGTTTAGCGATTGTTGCAACTGAGCGTCACGATTCAAGAAGGGTAGATAGACAGTTAAGAGGTCGTGCTGGTCGTCAAGGTGATCCAGGATCTTCTCAGTTCTTTGTTTCTTTGGAAGATAATTTAATGCGTCTGTTCGGTTCTGAAAGAATCGCAAAAATGATGGATAGGTTAGGTCACAAAGAAGGGGAGGTTATCCAGCATGGAATGATTTCTAAATCTATTGAAAGAGCGCAAAAGAAAGTGGAGGAGAACAACTTTGGTATTCGTAAACGATTATTGGAGTTTGATGATGTTATGAATGCACAGCGTACAGCAATTTATACACGAAGAAAAAATGCACTGTTCGGAGATAAACTAGACTTGGATATCGATAACATGTTCTTTGAAATAGCTGAAGTAATTGTTGCAGATTTCCTAGAAAGTAGAGATTATGATGGATTCGAGTTAGAGTTAATACGTGTTTTAGGGATCGAATCTCCTGTTGATTTAGAAACCTTTAATGAAGGCGATCCAGATGATATAATTAACCAAGTTTATGAGCAGGCGAAAGTTTCTTATGTAAGAAAAGAACAGATCATTAAGGATAAAATTATTCCAGTTGTAACAGATGTGTACGAAAAGCAAGGTGACTCTTTCGAGAACATTGTTATACCCTTTACGGATGGAAGAAAGTCATTAAAAATTGTTGCTAACCTTAAAGATGCTGTAGAGTCGAAAGGAGCAAGTGCGCTAAAAGCAATGGAAAAAAGTGTTGCTCTTGGTTTGATAGACAACGAATGGAAAGAGCATTTACGGGAAATGGACGATTTGAAATCTTCTGTTTACCATGCGCAATATGAGCAAAAAGATCCGCTGTTAATTTATAAATTAGAGGGTTATAACTTGTTTAAAACTATGATGGATGAGTTAAATAGAGACGTTATCTCATTCTTAATGAAAGCGCAATTACCTATTGGTGATGGACAACAGCAACAAGCAAGTTCACGTTTGCAAGCAGCGCCAAAACCAGATTTAAGTAAGTTGAAAGAAAGTAAACCAGACTTAGGGGAAGCAACCCAACAAAACCAGCAGCAAGCACAACAACAGCAGGGAGGTGGACAGCGAAAAGCTCCAAAACCAGTTCCTGTTTCGGTTGGAAAAAAGTTTGGTAGAAACGATAAGGTAAAAATATTGAACCTTACGAGCGGAGAGACAAAAGAACTAAAATTCAAACAAGCAGAGTCGCTAATTGTTTCAGGTTCTTGGCAGTTGATTGAGAATTAATTACTCTAATCTTTAAATACTTTTTCCCATAAGTGATCTTCTTCGTGCCATGCGGCAGCAAGTTTAAAGTAGCCTTCTTTTTTATTATATCTCATAATTGTTGAAACTGTTGTTGAATCATACCAGTCTTTAGAAATAGCTACCCTATGACTTTCTGAGCTAACCCAGGCATCTACTATGGTTTGTGCAATAGCTTCAAGGTTGTTATTTTCTACATACTGAATATAGGTGTTTTCGTGGGTGGATGTTGTAGTATTTGTGTATATACATTCTCCACCGCTGTACTTACAAATGCTGTCATTACTGCTGTGTCTAAATTCTGCATTTGCAGGAATTAATGTTGCACACACTCTCGTGCTAAAATTTTTCATTTCTCCTTGTTCAAATTCAACTATTGGTTTTTTACCAATTGAAACAAGTCGCTCATTTATTTTGTCCCAGACCATTTTATCCAATTCAGCTGATTTAATTTCTACCTCTTGAGAAAATGAATTGAATGATAATAATAGAAATACGATTGTTATTAAATTCTTCATAATATATAGTTTTTGTAATATTTACTTCAGCTTAGTTAAATTCTCTTTTGGAAGATATAGATAGTGCTCATTACTTAGATAATCCATGATAGCTTACCACTAGAAGACCCTCTTTAGTTCTTTTGTTTAAAGTAATTCTTGAAGTCACTGTTGCAATGTAATAATAGGGGTTTGAAATACCATTCTCATGAGAAGGTGAGTTGATCCATCCTTCTACCACTTTATCTGCCATTTCGGTATAATTTCCAGTTTCTATTTGTTGTACAAACCATTGTGTTGAATTTATTGTACCGTATTTTTTATGGGAATAAATACATTCTACATTATAGTATTCGTAGTTATTACCTTTAGAGTGCTCTATCATTGTTTTTTTTGAATTCTCCCTGGTTAAATTATAACTAAAATTTCTCATTAAGGAATTGTCAAATGCCTCAAATCGATCCACGCCTTTGCTGATTCGGTAGTCATTAATTTTTTCAAAAATAAGAGAGTCTAATTTTGCGGACTCAATAATCTCTTGTTGCCCAAAAGTAATAGTTGGGATGAAAGCGAATAAAAAAAATAGTGTTTTCATGATTCTTGTTTTAAAGTTGAAAATAATAGCCACTTTGAGTTGGCTAAAAATTAGGGTCGAATATCGCATGCCAAGAAATTGTAACAGATGCTGTGCCTAGTTTTTCATTATATTTTATAATAGTAGTAACAGTAGTAGCTGCATATTCATCAACAGAAATTCCTTTCATAAGTTTTAGCTAGCTTAGAAGGGTAATTCAAAACTATTTAAAAGGAACAATGTCGATTTGAATATCCAATTTAGTGCTTGTAAGAAAGTATGGGTTCGTTTTCTTTAATAAAAATTGGAAGTAAAATATTCTTGTGCACACACCAATTGTGTAAGCAAAAAGACCCCTATACATAAGACTGATTTTAACATATTCAACCCAGAGGGTGAATAACTATTATTATTCCAGAAATAAATTTATAGGAAAGATGGTTTTAGAAATAAAGCTGCTTAATAAGCTTTCAAATCCAAATTATCACAAGCAACTCTATCCACCCATTTCTTCATTTTCTTTTGAATAATTTTAAAATGATGTTCATCTTCAGGTGTAACTATGGTAATAGCATCTCCAGGGTTATCAGCTCTTCCGGTTCTCCCAATACGGTGAATATAATCTTTTGGAGAGCGCGGTAACTCGTAATTTATAACTACAGGCAAGAATTCAATATCAATTCCACGCGCTAATAAATCTGTGGCGACAAGCACTCTTAATCCTCCGTTTTTAAAATTTCGTAAAGCATCCGTTCTTGCGCTCTGGCTTTTTTTACTGTGAATTGCAGAAGCATCGATTCCATTTTTCCGCAATTTATCGGCTACGTTATCAGCTTTATAAGTAGAAGAAGTAAATACTAAAACTTGCTGCATGTTATTGTGCTTAATCAAATAGCGAAGTAGTGGCCCTTTTTTGTCTTCATCAACATAATATGCCGATTGATTAATAAGGTCAATATTATTTTCTTCAGAAGCTATTTTAATAACAGCAGGATTGTCTAATAATACCTGATTGATGTTGTTGACTTTTTCGCTTAAAGTGGCAGAAAACAGCAAATTTTGCCGTTTTTTGGGCAATAAATTGAATATTTTGTCCATTTCGGACTTAAAACCGAGATTTAGCATTTTATCTGCCTCGTCCAAAACTAAGGTAGAAATACTTGATAAATGCACAGCATTCGATTCAACTAACTCCAATAATCTGCCAGGAGTAGCGACCAATACATTTACGTTTTGCATTGCCTGCATTTGGGTATTAATAGATACACCTCCAAATACTGCTATTGTCTTCACTCGGACTGGTAATGTTGAGCCAAATTGCTGAAATACATCTTTTACTTGCCCAGCTAATTCTCTGGTAGGAACCAAAACCAACACATTCACATGTCTATTTTTGGTTCTCGTTTGACCTTGTAGGTTGGTTAATATGGGTAATACATAACTAGCTGTTTTACCAGAGCCTGTTTTAGCAATTCCCAACACATCTTTACCTTTTAAAATCGCAGGAATTGCTTCCTTTTGAATAGGGTAGGGATGTTCGTAATTATGGTTGATTAATTGAATTACGAGAGATGGGGATAAACCGAAAGTAGAAAATGGCATTACAGATACATTTAGTTGATACAAAACTAAAGAAGTTAAGTAAGTATATTCTAAAAATAATTATTTCATTTTTTAAAAAAGTGATTAACCCGTTCTGCATCTGTTTATTAGCTATGCATAAATATTTTATTCTATGGTAAACTGTTGAACTCATTGTTATTTTTAATAAATTGAAGGAAATTATTACTAATTAATATATGAGAAAGCTACTGTTTTTATTGTTCCTTACTTGCAATCTTCCTCTTTTTAGTCAAGAATATTTAGGTGTTAACCAAAGTAATTATTCAGGTGCTTTAGGTGTCGATTTTAATCCTGCTAATATTGCAGATAATAGAATGAAAGTGGATTTATTTCTTGGTGCCTCCTTTACTGGGCACAATAATTACCTTTATATGAATACATCCAACATGCCAGGTGGTTGGATGTCGTCATTCACAGGAACTCAATCTGCTGATACTGAATGGAGAAACCAACCTTGGTTTGATAAAATTATAGGCTCGGATTCCTCGGATTATTATATGAATTTAGGTCAGGGAAATTATTTTACTACAGATCCTGCTGATTTGGGAAATAAACCTTATCGCGGAATTGTTAATTTGAATGTTGATCTATTTAATTTAATGGTTACACTAAACAGAAAGTCTGCTATTGGGTTACAGGTTAAACATAGAACATTGGTCAATGTAGACCACATTGCTCCGGAACTTGTTACTCTGGCATTTAACTCTTTAGACTATTCATCTTTATGGGATTTAGATTTATCGGATCAATTGTTAAATGTTTCATTTAATTCATGGGTAGAGTACAACTTAAGTTATGCGCAAGTTCTTAAAGAAGATGGAGAACATTTTGTAAAAGCTGGGGGTAAGCTTAAATTTTTGCAAGGTTTAGGAGCTGCATATATAAATACAGATAATGTAGATTATAATTTCCAAGATTCAGATTTTGCCAACTACGTTCAAGGAGATTTTAGCTACGGATATTCTCAAAATTTAGGAGAATATATAGAGCAATTAGATTCTAATGGACAGTTGGTTTCCGCCAACTATCAATTTTCTGCAGATGACTTTGCGTTGCAATCAAACTTAGGTTTGGGTATTGATATAGGTGGTGTATATGAATGGAGACCAAAATGGAAAGAATATAAGTATGATATGGATGGGGAGACTAATCTTTGGAGAAGAGATAAGAATAAGTATAAATTGAAAGTTTCATTTGCCATCAATGATATTGGAGGAATGCGCTACACTAAAGGAGATTTAAGTAGGGATTTCACCGCTAATTTAGGCGTTAATAGCTCTACATTACAACCTTTCGATCTCCAAATTTTTGATTCCGTCGGGGGGTTACAATCTTTTGATAACCTGTTAGATTATTTAGCTACGAATGATTCTATTGCTACAAACGACGTTACTTTTAGCGATGATAATGTAGATTATTTTAGAATTAATTTGCCAACTAATATCAATTTGGCTGTTGATTACCATATTTGGAATGACTTTTATGTAGATGCCAGAGCAGTTATTGGTTTTCAAAGAAATAATGATCCTAGTAAGGTTCGGCTGCCAAGTAGTTTTGCCGTAACTCCTAGATATGACTATAAATATATTGGAGTTTCATTACCGCTTTCTTACAGTGGGTTTTATGGTTTTAGAACAGGCTTAGGGATAAGATTTGGTCCATTAGTGCTAGGATTGGCAGATATTAAACCCCTACTTGCACCTGGAAAAGATAAAAATATTAGGGGCGCCAACATATATGCTGGAGTTAGATTCGGGTTGCTTAATAAGCACCTAAAAGACGACGATAACGATAAAGTCTCCAATAGAAAAGATGATTGTAAAGACTTAGCAGGTGTTTGGGAATTTAAAGGATGTCCAGATACTGATGGTGATGGAATTAAAGATACAGAAGATGCTTGCCCTTTAGATTCTGGGTTGGTAGTATTTAATGGCTGTCCAGATACCGACGGAGATTCCATAATAGATAAAGAGGACATGTGTCCTGAAGTTTTTGGATTGAAAGCATTTAAAGGATGCCCTGATACAGATGGTGATAGTATTATTGATAAAAATGATGACTGTCCAGAAGTGCCAGGATTGCTAGCGTTTAAAGGCTGTCCAGATACGGATGGTGATGGAATTAAAGATTTAGATGATTTATGTCCGGATGCTGCTGGTCCTAAGGCAAATGAAGGCTGTCCAGATACCGATAAAGATGGCTTGTTTGACTATTTAGATGAATGTCCTGAAGTTCCAGGCCCGAAAGAAAATAGAGGTTGCCCATGGCCAGATACTGATGCTGATGGAATTTTAGACAAAGACGATGATTGTCCAAATAACCCAGGCCCAAAGTCGAATAATGGTTGTCCTTATGCTGATACGGATGAAGATGGCGTGCTAGATAAAGATGATGATTGTGTAAACGTTCCAGGCCCAAAATCAAATAATGGCTGTCCAGTTATTGAGGAGGAAGAGCAAGAGATATTAAACACGGCTTTTGAAAATCTTGAGTTTGAATCTGGAAAAGATGTTATCAAGGAAGTTTCATTTCCATCTCTTGAAGAATTAGCAACTTTATTAATAAAGAAAAGTGAATGGAAAATTGCTATTGCAGGACATACAGATAATGTAGGCTCAGCTAAAACCAATTTAGTACTTTCTAAAAAGAGATCTCAAGCAATTGCAGATTACCTTGAACAAAGAGGGGTGAATTCAAGCAGAATAATTGTTCAGTATTTTGGTGAAGAAAAACCTGTTGCCGATAACGATACAAAAGAAGGTAGGCAGCAAAATAGAAGAGTTGAAATGACTATTATATTTGAATAATATAGCGTAACAGCTAACTCTATTGTTGTGAATGATGTTGTAAAAGATTTCATTTACAACTTGTTTTCAAGAGTATGTCTATGCTGAAATCAACAGTAAGGCTTGCGGTTATATTTTTTGATGAAAGCTAAATTGTAGCTGGTTTTTACCCCAGTTATTAGTAGTTTGTCGCATAACACCTAATTGTATTTTCAGCCCTTTTTTTATCATATACACCAGGGAAACATATGATCTGTTTCGGTCAAAAATTTCTACAGAATTTCCATTCCCAATATTTCGTTGCCCATTTATAAAAAGCTCATTGTAAAGAGCAAGGTATAATGTTTTATCTCCCATAGATCCGGCTATAAATTAATTATCACAAACCTTTCCCTCTTTCAGAAAAGTCTTTATCAAAATATAACAATAAGATTTGTTGTGTTTTCTCAGGTAATTATATAATATTATAGTGTGAAAAATTTAAACATTCATTTTAGAGTTGCCAATAACCCTGAACAAAAACAGGCTATATATGCTTTTCGGTATAAAATATATATCCTAGAAATGGGAAAAACATTAGCTAATGTTGACCATGAAAATAAGCTCCTTAAAGATGATAGAGATGATCATGCTGTCCAATTCTATCTAGAAGATGAAGATGGAGTTGTTGCTTGTTTACGCTCTTTTGTCTCTGAGGAAAAACCATTTACAAGTGAGGAAATAGAAGACTACTCATTAAACCTATTTTCATCTTTTGAAAAAGGATCTATTTGCCTTACAAGTAAGTTAATGATTGATTCAAAAAAAAGGAATACTTCCGCCCTAGGCCTTTTAGTTATCAATGCTTATAAGTACGGCAGAGAAAAAGGTGTCCAATTTGATTTCTGCAACTGCGCTCCTTCTCTTGTTCAGCTATACGAGATGCTAGGCTACCGCAGATACAAAGACAATATTACCGATAATGACGTTGGCTATAGAGTTCCCCTTGTGAATGTATTAGAAGACATTCAACATTATGAGTTTATTAAATCTCCTTTTTATAGATATGCTAGAGAATTGCCAAACAACCCTATTTATTCAGATTGGTTTGCAAAAAACTTTAAAGTTAAAATAAGACACATTTTCAGAAACCTAATAGACGAAGAGGCTATATGGAAATATTTTTCAAACACTATAGGGGACTTTGGGATTTTATTGCTTGAAGGATTTACTGAAAAAGAAAAAGAAACACTTATGGCGCTCGGCACCCTTATTGGTGTTAATAAAGGAAATAGCATTACCAACATCGGGAATTGGGGAGAATCCTTATACTTAATATTAGCTGGTAAGGTGGAGGTATTTATTCATGAAAATAATTCCGATTTTTCTTTGGGTTATTTGAGCAGAGGCCAGGTATTTGGCCTTTCTGCTTTTGTTGACACCTTAGAGCTTACCAATACGGTTGCTATTAAGAATACAGAATTACTGGAGCTATCGAAGTTCTCCTATCAGAAATTAAGTAAAAAAAATCCGGTCTTAGCAAATAAATTAATGTTAAACATGTTAAAGATTCTTTCTAAAAAGTTTTCGCATGTTTCTGACAAATGGATCAACGACATTCAACAATTAAAATAATAATATGGAAAATACGAATCAAGCAGGAACCTATGCATTTGGAGGTTTTGATGAAAACTCCAAAGAATTAAAAAGACTATCTCATCAGGCATCAATTGCATTAGACTTAGAGCGAAAACTTTGGATAGATTGTGGATTACAAGATGGCATGAAAGTCATGGATTTAGGTTGCGGACCAGGAATTACAAGCAGAGCGATTGCTGAGATGATTCCAAATGGAGATGTTCTTGGTGTTGACATAAGCGAACAGCTGATTAGCGTTGCCCATTCCAACAACTCAAAAAACCCGGTAAATAACCTTTCATTTGGCACAGGAAATATCTACGACCTAAAAACTCCTGATAATACTTTTGACTTTGCTTACTCTCGGTTTTTATTTCAGCACCTAGAAAACCCTATTTTTGCGTTGAAAAATGTACTTAGAATACTAAAACCTGGAGGGATTTACTGTATTGCTGATGTAGATGATGGCTGGCTGATGGTTTATCCCGACCTCCCCGAATTTAAATCTTTTACTAGTACAGCAGCAGGTGACCAAAGTAAAAATGGTGGAGATCGTTTCGTTGGAAGAAAATTTACCTCTTATTTTCAACAAGCTGGATTCTCTGATGTGAATCAATTTATAGCACCCATTTCTTCTTATGATATTGGAATGAAAAACTTCCTAGATATTACTACCGGTTTTAAAATGGAACAAATAGCAGATGACAAGAAGCAGAAAAGCAAAAAAGAACTAGAAAAGATATATGATTTGGTAGATCAACCTGGTGCTTGGGGTGCAGTTGGTGTATTTGTTGGCAAAGGAGTTAAACCCTAGTTTTTTTATTGATTCTATAGCTTCTTTTGGTGAGTAGATTGGATAATCTGAACCAAAAAGAATTCTATTTGTTTATTAGGTTTTTTACATCACAGATACCGTTTTGTCGTAGCATGTTTAAAATATTATTTAAATGCTTTTGCAATCTCTTAGGTGTTTTTGGCATCCAATTACTTAAACCAAAATCCTTGTGGTATAATTCCAACCAAAAATTGATGTATTAATGAGGCAGTGCTGTCATATCGATATACAATTCCTGCTTGTACATAATCAACCGCATCAGAAACATAAATATCATTTGTAGGACTTATTCCTAATCCATAAAATAGCGCTCCATTTTGATTAATGAAGGAGGAAGAGGGCAAAGAAGATGCATAAATAGAAAGCTGATTAACCCCATTGTTTAGGTAGTATATTGTTTCACCATCTGGAGAAATTTTCAGATTATTTGGAGAATTACTTATGTCACTAAATACCATTGTTTGGATAATATTATTAGTTGAAGGGTCAATTTGATTCAATTTTCCTTGTTCTTCATTTATGCCTCCAGAACTTAATACCCAAAGGTTGTTTTCACTGTCCAAAACAAGAGAAGAAGGTCCTTTTGCCACAATAATCGTGTCCTCAATCGTGTTTGTAGTAGCATTTATTTGCAAAATGAAATTGGTGTCGGGGCGACAGACATACACCTTGTCATTAACCAAAAGCATTTCTTCGGTCCAGCCACCGGTAATTATGTTGCCAATTACAGAATTAGACCCTAAATCTACAATTGCAATTTGGTTCGAAAATAAATCAGAAACATAAGCTTTAGAGTTAGTTATTCCACAAAAATAGCGAGGGCTTGTCAAACCGCTGATGGTAGCCGTTTTTTGGTAAGTAGCAGTGTCCAGAATTTCGATATTTCCTGAGTTGTTTACTACCACAAATAATTTACCATTGTATTCTGTCATCGATTGCAAAACATCACCCAAAGCGTAGCCGTTAATATTTTGAAATACCGTATTTGTAGTACTATTATCCGTTGGATTGTATAATGATATGGAAGCATTTGCCCACCCAAAATTTCCTTCACACCCAATTAAAACATCGTCATATTTAACAGTAATATTCTCGTCCACACACGTTGGACATTGTGGCCCAATTTCTTGTTTTTTACAGGAAGCAAACCCTAAGACGAGAACAATGAATATGTAAGAACTCAACTTACTCATTTGTTGCATTTAGATTAACTTTCAAAAACAATAAAAACCACCTTCCGGGCATAGGTCTATTTGTCATTATTTGATAATCTTCATTGTATAGGTTAGAAACTTTTAAACCAATTTCAGTAAATTTCTTGTCTTTTTTTAACGAATAACTAATGTTAATGTCGGCGGGCGCATAATAAGGCATGTAAGTAGTGTTGGTAGCATCTATAAATACTTTACCAGTCACTGTTTGCTTATAAGCAAACGACCATTTTTTTAATTCCAGCTTCATAACAATATTAAAAGTGTGTTTAGGGACGTAAATCAGTTGTCTACCAATAGCATTGTCACTTGTTAATATTGAAGACTTATTAATAGAGTTGACATAGTTGTAACCTGAATTAAGGTGAAGTTTCGACTTATTTGAAATTTTGACCGTTTTTTTTATCTCGAGCTCAATCCCTTTGTTTTCAACTTGTTTAACATTTATAGGAATCCAAATTCCGCTTTCTTGCGGAAGCCACTGAATCCAATTATTTATTAAAGAATAATAAGGAGAAATACCAAAAGACAACTTTCTAGATTTATATGTCAGGCCCATTTCGGACGTAAAACCTATTTCAGGAAGTAGGTCTATGTTTCCTCCTGGATTCCAATACAATTCGTTTAATGAAGGTGCTTTGTAGTTTCTTGCAGCATTTGCATTGATAGCGAAATGATGCTTTTTTGTAAGGAAATACTTTACTCCGATAGTTGGAATTAGAGGAGTTAATTTACCATCAATTACCTCTTGTCGGGCAGCTATATTGTGTTGATAACCCCAATTGCTTTTTTGTTCAAACTGTAAAAATACCGATTGCCTATTTTGTTGATGTTGAGCTCCGAAACCAGTTGAATTCGCAATGTCGGCACCTGCATTTACTTGAGCAGATAACTTTAGTAAATAGTTAAAATAATGATTAAAATTGTAGGTAGCTTTATAGGAATCTACCCTAATTAGCGAATTGATGGAAAGAGAGGTGTCAATATAATTTAATTCATCCTTTACAAAAGCGAGGCGTAAATGTTGGAAAGTTTTCTTTTTACCGTTCCTCCATTCTCCCATCAGTCGAAGCACTTTGTCCGTTTGATGTTCCCCTTTTGTTGCTAGCCCAATAGCAGAGGATATTTGTCTGTAGCTGTCTAGATAATTTGATTTAATAGCAAAATGATTTTCTTTGTTTGGGGCAAAGTAAAATTCTTGTTTTAATCCATATTGAATAATTTCTGCATTTTCTCTTTCTGAAATAGGGCTGTTTTCTTTGGAAATATCAATGTATTTAAAATCATTGAAAGATGAGTTTCTAAAAAGGCTTGTCTTTGATTGAAACTTTTTATTTCCCGCGTTAATGGAGAAAAGTGTTTTATCTATTCCAAAACTTCCTAGCTCCTTTCTGAAAGTAGCGTTTAATTTGTTTTTGTAATTGGCAGAAGTATTTAATTGGATAGCTCCTCCTAGACCTCCACTTCCATCAACTACACTGCTGGCTCCTAAATGAATTTCGGCTTCGTCAATAAAAGCAACAGGCAACGTAGCTAAGTCTAATTGACCTAAAGTAGGGGAGTTGATTGAAATGCCATTCCAATATAATTGGGTATGACTTGCACCAGCGCCTCGAATTGAAATAGTGGAAAGTCCACCTGGCCCGCTAGACTTTATATAGATTGGGGTTTGTTTCGAGAGTAAATCAGCTAGATTATCTGTTACATGCGATTCTATATTTTCGAGTTTTATTAACTTGTAAGGAGGAGCTGGAGTAATTGTTGTCGTAACTTCTACTTGTTTCAATGTGTCCGCTTGCGCAAAGCAATTTACGGATGATATTAAGCAAATAAAAATTAAACAGGTATTTCTAAAAGCGCTCAATTGATGAGTAATTTTTTAATACTAACGTGCTCACCTTCTATCGATTTTAAAATATAAATTCCTTTCGCATAGTGCAATAAATTCAACTCAACTTGGTTAGACCTTGCTTTAATCTGTTTAACAATAACTCCATTCAAATCGATTAACTGAATCGTTTTATCTGATAAATTGTCAAAGATTATGGTTGCTTGCTGGGAGGCAGGATTAGGAAAAACGTTAAACGTAGTTGTCAATTCTTTAATCCCTACAAAGTAGTGAATAACACCTATTGCATCCAAGTCAAACCCTCCCGTTTCGAAAGGAGTAGGAAATGGGTCATTAATTATATTTCCTTGTGAATCGTAAGACGCGTAAGACTCATTGAGACTTCCAACAACATCAATTATTTTGACGTGCGTTACATTATTTACATCCAATCCAGTTATTTCCGTGAGTTCCTCCAAGTCGAAAGGAGTTCCAAATTGTGCTCTGTATTTGCCCGCAAGATTGTAAATTTCTGTTGCGTTTACTACATTGCTAATTTGCGCATTGTCTTGAGAGAGACTAATACTTTCAAAACGGAAAAAATTAATTCCATCAGAACTTACTTCTACGTGCGCTAGTTCTAAAAAGGTATTGTCGAAAGCATTTTCAAAAACGGCAAAATCAGGCCCATTTCCATTTATTATTGGTGAAGAAAATGTTAAAATTGCTGATCCACCATCACCAAGACTAACAACACCATTAACACCTGATTTATCAGTAGCGCTAAAACTGTCTCCAATGGTAGTTTTCCCTAAGGTTGTATCCGTAATGTTTTGCCAACCTCGTTCAACAATACAAGCATAAGCCCAGTCAACAAAAGCTGAAGAATCTTTATGCATGGCAGTTGTTCCTAATGAACCTGCAACAGGGGCATAGGGCCCCTGTGCAAAAACATTGATTGATATGGTAATAAATATAGTTGTTAGAAATCGCACTATAGTTTAATTAATTTAGTTGTTTTTCTGGATGTTTCGGAACTTAGAACAGCATAATATGTTCCTGCCGAAAAAGAAGAAATATTTAGTTGAAACATCTCAGAAGTATAATTCTTGCTGCTAATTTTTTTTCCTGTTATATCAAATATTTCAATTGTACCATTTTTGGCGTTTGTTTGAATATTGATGATGTCAGAAGTAGGATTTGGGTAAAAATGAGAAGTCAACTTATTTTCTTCAATTCCAATAGGAGCTTGCAGTAAGTCGTCAATCGCAAAAAATGCCGGGGTGTTCATTCCAAATTGTCCAACATCAGAAGAACTTAGTTTAAATTTTATTCGCTCTAAAGAGCCTAAACTAGTAAGGTCAATGTACTTCCAGTTTTTGATGATATAATCTTGAGTAGTATCTGAAAAACGATAATCCGCTAAGTAAAATTGAATGGAGTCAACAATTGAGTCAGATAAATCATAGCCCACTATAGTCATTAAAAACCAATCTTCACCATTTGTTCCATCAGATGTTCCATTCGCATCATTGGGAGAACCAAACTGTTTTGCAAAACCATCTCCGTTTAACATTGAGTGAGCAGCATAATTTGCATTGGTGATTCTCAACCAGGTTCCAGCAGCTCCTGCTAAGTTTATTTCAGAGCCATCTTGTCCAATAGCGTAATTCGATCCATTGTACGCTCCTCCAGCATAAGATGAATATTGACCCGGAAGACCAGAGGTTGTGTCTGCTGTTTGGTTTGAGAATGCCCAACCAGACCAAAAACCCCAAGAAGCTCCCCAAGTAGTATCATATTGATTGGAAAATTCATGAAACCCATCTGTAATTGTGGTGTCGAAAAGACCAACCCCATTTGTAGTACCTGAATAATCAGAGCCATTCCAATAAGATTCATTTGCTAAGATTATTGATTCAAAATCAGCGTTTTGTCCTGAAATTGTTGTTGCCGCAAACATTGCAGCCATTAAGTAAATTTTTTTCATCCTTTTTAAGTTTGTTCGTTTATAAAAAGAATAAAAACAAAAGAATAAGCACACCTTAAGTGCGGCTTATATCTTAGCTTTTATCCCGAAAGCAAAAATTTGTGTTTAATGGCAGGTCTTCTGACTTACTCAACTTTTTCAAACCTTCCCATTCCGGATAGAAACAGTGGTGTATTTAGAAAAAGCTTAATTGAGCTTACAGCTACGGGAATAGTTCAAGATTTACACTCGATTCCCTTTTAATCCTCCAAAAGGAGAAACCAATAAAGCGATGCAAACTTACGAGAAATATTTTAAATGAAATATGATTTAGATTGTTTTTTGAAATGCCCCAGTAGCTTCCGTCCTTGCGAAGGAGTGAAATGACGGAAGCAATCTCATTCTATTCTTGATGAGGCTGCTTCACCCAAACTTTATTTAATCCTTTATTTCCAGAACATCTCTGACCTCTTTTCTGCTAAAACTTGCTTTCAAAAATAAGACAATCAAAACCTGCAAAATAATCAGTAGGTAATGCAAAATCATAATCTGTGACATAGTGTCAACAATTTCAAATCCATCATTTAGCGTATAATAAAATACAAATGAGGCACCTAAACCAACTAAATATCCCAATTGTTTGTTGAAATCAATTTTGCCTAAAAGTTCTTTGTCGCTGGCAACTAATGTTTCGGCACGAACCAAATATCCACCAAATGTAAAAGTAAACTGATATCCGATGTAAATAAGAAGTGCAGAAACGAGAGATAGTTCCCAAAAGATGAATATCAATAAAGTGAATAACATCATTATCTCTACCATTAGTGAAATATAATAAAAGCTCTTTATGTTCAGTAATTTTTCGTAAAACTTGGCAATAATCAACATGCCAACTGCCAGAAAAAGTCCCCCAATTGAATATACTAAGGGGTCCAATGGTCCATAAATTGTAAATAGCATTCCAATAGATAGTCCTGTGAATGAAGAGTTTAGGAGTTTATATTTTAAAAATGCGCTATTGTTTAACTGCAGCATGCAACTAGTCTTCTAAGGATAAAACAATTGTATCAAAGGGCAAATATAACTTTTATACATTTCTTTTTATCTTTACAGTGAAAATTGAAAACATGAAATACATCCTCCCATTTGTTTTATTATTAATTAGTGCAATAGGTTTTACACAAACCAGTCACCAATTTCAGGTAATCAAATCTGGGGTTGTTGATTTTAAAGCGATAAATAACACGTGGTATGCTTCTGTTCAAAACATGGAAATGCCATCACCAGAAGGGGACTCTGACAAAGCTAAGTTATTACGTTTAAAGAGAGATTTGGAACTAAAATACCCTCGAAAAAGAACAAGTAAGTTAGAAACTAAAGCGTCTACTCCCGAAGTATTTGACATTTCAGGTTTTGAAGGCAATGCATATAATAATCGTGTGCCGAATGATAATGCAATGGCTATTTCGGATGCTGGGATATTAATGTCTTGTACAAATAACAGAGTAGTGATATACGATACAGAAGCAGATACATTGATGGATACAGGTTATTTACAAGATTTTGTGTCCCAGTTTAATGTAACAGCTAGTAGGTATGATCCAAAAATGATTTACGATCAAAATGAGGATAAATTTATTTTGACTTTTTTAGTCGGAACGCACCATGTAAATAGCAAAATAGCAGTTTGTTTTTCAACCTCTAATAACCCTATTGATGAATGGAATGTATACCTGTTGCCAGGAGATCCTTTGCTTACGGATCACTGGACGGATTATCCCGCAATAGCCTTATCAGAAGATGAGTTTTTTGTTACGGGGAATTTATTAGCAGATAATCAAAGTTGGCAAACGGGGTTTAACCAATCAATAATTTGGCAAATCGACAAATTCTCTGGGTATGATGGAGATACTGCGTTACCAACTCAATTATGGTCTGAGATATACGATAACGGAGAAAAAATCAGAAATATTCACCCTGTTAAAGGAGCTAGAAAATTATATGGTCCAAATCAATATTTTCTCTCCAATAAAAACTTTTCTGCGGAAAGTGATACGGTTTATTTAATTGAAATTTCTGATATGATGTCAAGTAGTTCAGAACAATTGGATGTAACACTTTTAAGCAATTCTGACCATTATTTTATGAGTCCAAGCGGAAGGCAATCTATTGCTAAATTACTGGCTACTAATGATTCTCGAATGTTAGGTGCGATTAGAGATGATAGCTGGATTCAATATGTTCACAATTCAATGGATACCGCTACAGGGAACGCTGCAGTGTATCACGGAACGATCGATAATTTTGAATCTACACCTCTTGTTTCGGGAGTTATTTTATCTGATTCGATTAAAGATTATGGCTATCCAAATATTGCTTCTACAGGTATTGATCCGGATGACAAAGAATGTGTTGTCGCATTTAATTATACCTCGCCTATAGATTCAGCGGGAGTTGGATGTTATTATATGGATACAAATGAAGTTTATTCAGATTTTAACTTAATAAAACTAGGAGAAGCTCCAATCAACACATTTGTTGATTCGTTGGACAGGTGGGGAGATTATTTTGCAATTCAAAGACAATATAATAGCCCATGCAATGTTTGGACAGCGGGCATGTATGGTAAACAAGGGGGGAATGGCACCTGGATAGGAAGAGTTGCAGTAGAAGAAACATGTAGAATGCCCGTGCCAATTGAAGACACGTTAAATCCTGCGTTTAGTGGTGGAGCTATATTTCCCAACCCTTCAGTAGATTGGGTAACTTTTGATTTTGAATTGGATGAGTCACTTTTTATCAAAGTAGAATTATTTGATACAAAAGGAGGGTTAATCAAAGTACTATACGAGGATGTTGCACTTCAAGGAGAGAATAGATTAACCTTTAACGGATTTTACCTTAAGCAAGGGATGTATATACTAAGAATATTGAACAACGATAAAGTGCTGTTTACCGAAAAATTGGTAAAGCAATAAATCATTTCTTTTTTTAAGTTAATTAGTAAGCGGAATGATAAAATGGATGTCCTTAATATTAATTGTTGTTTCCCTATCTAGTTGTCTTACTCTGTCCTTGGGTAGCACTGCTCCTGTTAATCCAATTCAACCTGCAGTTGGTCATTATTCCAATGGGCAATTAAGATTTAAAGGAGAATATTATAATGGTTACAGACATGGAACGTGGACAGATTGGAATGGAAATGGCGATACAATATCTATTGTAAATTACGATCAAGGGGAATTATCAGGATCTTTTAAAGTTTGGGAATTGGAAAAAAGTTATGAAAACAATTCGGAATCTATTCCAGATTACGCAAAAGATTATGGAGAGGTTATTATTAAAGAAGGTTATTACTTAGATGGTAATATTAATGGAGGCTTTAAAGTAAGTTATAGTTCTGGTAGATTAAAGGAGTCTGGAGGCTATAATAAAGGAAGAAAAGATGGGGAATGGACAAAACTTAATTCAACAGGAGATACGCTACATATAATTAATTATAGTTTAGGAGATAGGAAAGGACCTTTTACTATTTGGAGTTACCATTCTCATGAAATGTTAAATGATGCAATGCGCAATATTAGCAAGATTAAGCACCGAGGGATTTATAAATTTAATAGGCTAAATGGAAACTATGTAGAGTCGTTTCCAAATGGGACAGTGAAATGTGCAGGAGCATACATTGAGGATAATAGAGAAGGTGATTGGACTTGGTACTTTGAAACGGGAATAATAAAAGAAACAGCCGTTTATAAATTAGGCCAGCTTATTAGTAGTGAAAAGTTTGAAGATAAGAATGATAATTGAATCCTACCTTTGAATAGAAAACCCTTTGCTATTACAATTTGGTCCACATTTTTTTAGGAACAACCTTAATTAAAACCGCTTGTCCTTCCTTGAATTCAAAATTACAGGATTGATTTCTAGACCACCGATATTGTAGTTTTCGTTCACTTTTTCACCATTAATTCGAATTAAACTGCTAAAATACATGTTTTTATGGGCCAGATTAGGGTTGTTTCTTTGAATGATTCTTTCGCTCCATAGGCCACGTAGTAAAAGGTTTCTTTGTTTTTTTTCTTGTGCCCAAGTATAAGTAATCCAAAAATGATTGTGCATATGTATTGTTTCATGCTATTGACATTTACCAGTTTTTATTCAACTTTTACATGTAATTGAGTTCAAATACAGATAATGAAACAAGAAAACAATCATATTGGTCTTTTCTCTTTAAGGATATTTTTACTGCCAGGAGAGCAAACGACTCTTCATATCCATGAGCCTAGGTATTTACAATTAATTATGGAGTGTCTCTCGAATGAAGTTGAATTTGGGATTCCCTATCAAGGAAAAACAACCTTAACTGAATTTGGATCTTTAGTATTTGTTAAACAAGTACTAAAGAATTATGATAATGGGGAGTTAGATATTTTAGTGGAATGTAAACAAAACTTTAAGCTAAATCATTACGAAGGACAAACAGAAGGGAAATTATACCCAGCTGGGACAATAACACTATTACGATCCATTGAACATCCGCTGAATAAGGAATTAATCGACCATATTGGTAAGTATTTACAATTATTACATGGAGACAGCTTTAATGATGACCTACATGAGATGTTAGGGATAAAAAACATTGTCAAAATGCTTAATTTAAAAGACGATGAAAAATTACGTTTTATGAAGATTACTGATGAGCAAAGGCAAAATGATTTTTTATTGAGAAAAACTCGGTATATGACCATTTTGCTAGAACAAGAAAGAAAAGTGGATCAAAACTTCTACCTCAACTAGATTCGTTTAATATATCTTCAATACAACTCCAAACTATCTTTGCAGTGTTGTCCCAAGAAAAAGAAAGCACCCTTTTTTTTCCAAGCTGAACAAATTTCTCATATTTCTCTTTATTCAGTAATTCTTCCATGCCATTAGAAATAGAATTTACTGAAAAGGGGTCTACTAAAATGGCAGCATTTCCAGCTATTTCAGGCATGCAGGTAACATTACTTGTAATAACAGGGACTTCACATTTCATTCCTTCAATAATTGGAATTCCAAAACCTTCGAAATAGGAGACGTATATTAACCCATTAGAACTACCAATAACCCTATTTAGGTCACTTGAAGTTAATCGCCCAGTAAACAGAACATCTTTTTTAGCGCTTAAATTTTCCAGTGTTGATTCAAATTTGGTGTTTTTCCAAATTTTTTCTCCAACAATCAGCATTTTATGCTCGGAACTTGTATTTTTTTTAAATTGATCAAATGCCAGAAGCATTCTTTCTATATTTTTCCGCGCATGAAGTGCACCTACATATACAAGATAGGGTTTTCCTTCCGAAAACTTCATTTTCGTAGATTTAATGGTAGGAATATCTGTTGGGCTAAAATTATCACTCACACCATTATAGGCCACCTCAATTTTGTTCAAAGAAATAGCATATTGAGAACTAATATCTTTTTTTGAGAATTCAGATACCGTAATAATTCGGGCTGCTTTTGCTGCAAATAAAGGGAAATACTTTTTATAGTACTTCGTGTATGATTTCGGTAAGTCTTCTGGGTGGTGTTCAAAGTTTAAATCGTGTATAACCGCAATTTGAGGTATAGAAGTTTTTAGACTTAAGAACCCATCTGGAGATAAAAAGATATCAGCACCTATTTTTTTTAAAGCACGAGTTACTGAATGGTTAAACCAAATTTTAAATAGAATAGGATGCCTCGCTGGAGGTCCTATTCTTATGGGAGTAACATTTTTCGCAAAAATAAATGAAGGGTCAAATTTTCTATCGAACAAAAAATAAAACTCGTGTTCAGGATGATTTAGAACAATTATTTTAAGTGTTTCCAATGTGAACCAACCAATTCCTTCGAGTTTGTTTTTTAATAAAAGGCGCGTATTTATGGCTATTTTCAATGAAAAGGAATTTATCTGCTACAAATTTATTATTTTAACATCAGCAAAACCAAACAAATATCTGAATAAACTGAAAGTCCTTAAAACAATATTGGTAGAAGACGAAGAAACAAGTCGAGAAACGCTTCGGAATTACATAAATAAATATTGCAAAAATGTTGAAATAATTGCTGAGTGCTCCAATATAAAAGAAGGGAAAAAAGCCATCGAAGAAATGGCTCCTGATTTAGTTTTTTTGGATGTTGAAATGCCTTTTGGAAACGCTTTTGATCTGCTAGAACAATTGGAGGTTATAAATTTTGAAACAGTTTTTGTTACTGCTTATAGCCAGTATGCATTAAAAGCATTGAATTATAGCGCTTCTTATTATATTTTGAAACCAATTGATATTGATGAGCTTGAATCTTCAATAAAAAAGGTAAGGGAAAATATTGAAATGAAGAATGAAGATGATTTTACATTACAGACTAGAGTTTTACTAGAGAACTTTAAGCATTCCCAAAATAAAGATAAGAAGGTCGTCTTGCCAGTTCTTGATGGATTTGAAGTAGTGCAAGTAAATGATATTATCAGATGTGTAGCCAATGATAATTTCACAGATTTTCACTTGTTGGACGGTTCTAAAAAGGTAATATGCAGAACATTAAAGTTTTACGACGATGTTTTGAATGATTCGGGTTTTATACGCGTGCACCGATCACATTTAATAAATGTACAATACGTTAAGAGCTATAAAAAGGGAAAAGGAGGCGTAGTCATTATGTCTGATGATTCTCATGTGGATGTTTCTGCATCAAAAAAACAGAATTTGTTGAATTATTTTAGTTGAATCAGTAACTTTGCATTCGATGCAAATAGAAGATTCACAAATAGACCCAATATTTAACCCAACTCTAATCATAGGTGAGTTCGAATGGAGAGAACCTATTACAACGTTAACGGATTCGCTAACCGCATGCGTTTTTATTTTTGCTTTTATTGTGTTCTCTCGTTACAAAGGAGAAAAGTCAGATAGTTTTATATATTTCAAAGCTTTTTTTCTATGTTTTGCTATAGGAATGCTTTGTGCAGCATGGTTTGGACACGGCTTGGCAGCTTATGTTACCCCTAGGTGGAAAGCTATTGGTTGGGTAATTAATTCAACAGCAAATCTCTTTTTAGGATTGGCAACTCTTAAGGAAATAACACCTTTAATAAAGCCACACATAAGCCGATTGATAAAAGTTATTTTCATATCACAGGTTTCCATTTTCATTGTATTTATGCTTATTCCATCCACTAGTTTTTTTGGGTTAGCTCAACTTTGCTCATTAGTATCATTGATCGGGATGATGTTGCCAATGCATATCTTTAATTTTTCTAAAACGAAATCTTCAGGTAGTAAACTTTTTATAATTGCTATTGGAATGGGAGTGTTGCCAGGGATTATATTTAATACGCAATTAAGCGTTAATCGTTGGTTTAATTACCATGATATTAGTCACGTTGTAATGGCAACTATTTTCTTTGTTCTATTTTTAGCAGCACGTAAGTTTTCTTTTCTAAAACAGTATAATTAAATTTTATGTCCTCGATCATCCTGGAATCATAAGTAAATTAGTAATTTTGGCAAAATTTAAATAATGGAATGGTTACCTTATATAATTGTTATTGGAGTAGTTATCGTTATTGGAGCTCTTGTTTTAGAATCGGCTGTTGCTAAAAAGAAAAAGTTAAAGATTTATCGACTTTCGGATAGTGTTACAAATTTATCCTGCGGTATGATGGAAAGAGTTTTTGATTTTTTCTTGTCCGTATTAATTCTTTTTGGTTTCCATTTTATTTGGGCAAACTATGCTCCATACCAAATTCCAACCAATATCGGAACCTGGTTAATCGCGCTTCTGGTTTTTGATTGTATAGCTTACTGGTTTCATCGACTTAGTCATGAAATTAATTTTTTATGGGCTGCTCATATTGTTCATCATCAAAGTGAAGAGCTGAATTTAACAACGGTGTTTAGAGCTTCCTTTTTTGCTGTAATATTCCGAGCATTCTTTTTTGTGTGGATGGCCTTAGCCGGATTTGACGCATTTACAATCGCTACTTGTACGCTTACCTTAGGCGTATTTCAATTGTTTACGCATTCAAGGGTAATTGGCAAACTAGGCTTTGTAGAATGGTTTCTGACAACCCCCTCGCATCATAGGGTACATCATGCTAGAAATGAAAAGTATATGGATCATAACTATAGCCACATATTTATTATTTGGGATAGAATGTTTGGTACCTTTATCGTGGAAGACGAAGAGCCTGATTATGGCATAACCACTGGGTTTGAAAGTGCAAATGCATATAATGCAGCTTTTGCATACTGGGGTAATTTATTTACAAGAGCGGGTCGAACAAAAAAGTTTTCCGATAAAATTAAAGTATTTACCAAAGGTCCTGCATGGACGCCGGATGATGTTTCACATTTACCGAATGAATATAAGATAGACGAAAAGGGGGAAAGAATACCTCATAAAATACCCGTCAGTTTTGAATTAGGGGCCTATATTCTATTAAATGTAGCTATAACGTTTAGCGCTTTTGTCGTTCTCATGGCAGTATATAAGCCTAAACCCGATGCTCAAATTACAATGAGTGAGCTACTCTCAAATCCACAAATTTTATCTTTAGTTGGGATAATTTTAATATCAATTTTCGCCCATGCGCGAATGGTAGAACAAACAAAATCATCTGTTTATATAGATGGTTTCAGATTGATAGCTGTAGGCACTTTGATTATTGTAGCTTTTAATGCCATGCCTTATTCTAACTGGCTGGTGCCAGCAACCCTAGGCTTGTGTGGGTTTATGTTTTTATGGCTTATTAAGATTGGAATACAACGTAAACCTAAAATTTCGTAGCTCCTTGGTGTTTGTTTTTAAATGAGTATTGGAGGTATAGTTCGCTTGTTCCAACAGCGTAGCTTTTAATGTTACTGCTTGTAAAATCATGCGCATAACCTATAACAAAACGATCTCTTTCTAGACCAACCATTAAAACGGCAGCGCCACTGTTTCTATATGAAAATCCTAGCCATACATTTTCACGATAAAAGAAACGGGCATTTAAATCAATTTCTGTAGGCGCGGGTCCAATAGTTTTTATTAAGAAAGAGGGTTCAATTTTATAGCCAGCGCCCATACTTATTATCATCCCTGCTGAAGTATAAATATGATTTACCTGTCTGTTTTGAATAAGGTTTTCTCCAAAGCTATATTTAGCTTGTAATAACTGATTCGCAGAAACTCCAATAAATAGATTTTGAGTAAAATAAAATATACCCGCAGAAGCATCTGGAGCGAATGATTTTTGCTTTACTCCGAGTAAAGTTTCGTCAGAATAATCATTTACAATAAAATTAGTTCCATCAACAGTAGTTTGGGATAAAATCGCCGAAGCTCCAAAGGATAGTTTTGAGTTTTCATTTATTTTAAGATGGCATGCATAGGTGCCTTGTAGTCCCATGTTTTTAAAAGCCCCATTGACATCATTGAAAAGTTGCGTCCCAAATGCCATTTTTTGTTTCTTTCCTAGCCTGCGATTAAAGCTAATAAATTGAGTTACTGGAGCTCCTTGCATTCCTGCCCATTGCTGTCTAACAGACAAAGAAAGCGGGGCCTCCGATTGTTGCCCTGCAGCAGCGGGGTTTATCATATATTGGTTTAACATATACTGGCTGTTAAACGTCAGTTGCTGTGCAGAGAAATTGCATCCAACAATTAAAATTGATATGAATAATCCAATTTTCATTTATCTAATAATAGCTAAAGGACCAGTATAGGTTTGTTCAGAAATAGTTACGATATAGAAATATCCACTAGTGGGTAAATCTTTTCCATTTATTTTACCATCCCAGTCATTTTGATAAGCAGCGTTTTGATATAAAAGCGCCCCCCATCGATTATAAACCTCTACTTTATTTTCCAAAGTAACATCTAAGCCTTCAATCAACCAAACATCATTTTTACCATCACTGTTTGGTGAAAAAGCTGTAGGTATAATTAAGCAATTACTACTTTCTGATGCGATAGCTATTGACTCGTTCTGCATGCAGCCTGCTGCATCTGTTATTTGTACGGAATAATTTCCCGCAGGCAAACTTTCGATAATAAGAGAGGTATCTCCAATGCTCCAATCAATGGAATAAGGAGGGAAACCTCCAGTTACAGTAATTTCAACTCCGCCATCAGCAGCTGTGTTGCAACTAGAGTTGGTAATGATTGAGGCTATAAATATTGAGTCCGAAGCGAATATTTCTTCCATATTCGAAAAAATACATCCGTTCGCATCTGTTACACCTACCGTGTATTGTCCTGCCGGTAAACTCACGGCAGCTGAGGTAATTTGGTTATTTCCATCGTTCCATAGATATGTATATGGCGAAGTTCCTCCAGATATTGTGCTAATAATTAAACCATTATTGTTTCCGCAAGAAGCTTGGATAACTGATAAGTTTCCGGTTAATAATTCCGGTTCATTAACGCTTGCATTTCCAAAAGCCACACAACCACTGTTATCGGATACTTGACAAAGGTAAGTCCCCACGTTTAATCCTACAGCTGTAGCTGTAGTTTGGTTGGTTCCGTCATCCCATAAGTAGGTGTACGGAGCAGTTCCTCCACTAACATTTGCAGAAATTTGGCCAGAAGGATCATTATAACAAAGCGTATTGCTGCTTACTAGCGAAATACTTGGTCCACCATTGTTTCCAATAAAAACAGAATCCACTACAGAGCAAAAGTTTCCATCAGTAACGGTAACATGGTATAGCCCTGCTGGGATATTTGATGCTGAAGAAGACGCTTGATTACTTGCGTCGTCCCATAAGTAGGAAAAATTTCCATCACCGCCAGTCGCCAGTACAGACGCACTTCCGTTAGAAGTTCCACAGCCAGCATTATTACCAAAAATTAGGGTGTTGATTTGGTCAGGTTGAGAAAGTGTTGCTATCTGAAAAGTCTCACAGCTATTAGAGTCTTTAATGTATACGCTGTATGAACCTGGTGCTAGATTTTGAAAGAACCCTAATGTTTCTGGTGAGGTCGTTGCGTAATTTGCACCTCCATCAATACTATAGGTTAAGCCACCTCCGTTAGCTGCAATTACAATCGAACCGTCGTTAGTTCCAAAGCATGTTGGCTGATTAATATTTATAGTGACAATAGACGGGCCTCCATTTGAAAGGACATTTTCAATGCCTAATGTTTGACACCCATTAGCATCTTCAATAACAATATTATATGCTCCAAGGCCAAGATTTATAAAAGAGTTTGAACCTTGAAATGTAACACCCGCATCAACACTATATTGAAGTGTTCCTGTTCCTCCAGAGGCATTTATTAGTATGCTTCCATCTGTTGCCCCACAGTTCGAATTTGAAACGGTTGCTGTATAATTGATAGCAGGTGTTATCGTAAAATTTTCAGCGCCATCATCATTTAATGTGTTGCCATCTGTGTTGCCATTTGGCGAGTTGGTTACAGCATTAAAAGTATGCGCCCCAACTGTTGAAGAAAGGTTTGGTAATGGCACATTAACTGTACCTCCAGAGGTTAAACTTCCAGACCAACTGTAACTCGAATTAGGTGCTCCATCAATGTTATATAGAATGTCCACCGTAGTTAGGGTTGTTGCGCCAAAATTTTCTAAAGTGACTGAAGGAGTTATGCTTCCAGGACAAATATTTCCCGATGGAGAGTTAACAGAACTTATTCCTGCATCTGCTTGTCCAAAACCTTGTAGAAAAGCTATTAATAAAGAAAAGAGAAGTATCTGCTTCATGATTGAGAATTGTGAAAATAGGAAATTTTTTAATAGCTTGTATTTTTATTAGAGATATCCTTAAAACCAGTGAATAGAGGGATTGAATCATTTTCACAAATCACTGTGCATATATTCAAAAGTAACGTTATTTCCACCAGCTCTTTTAAGCTAAATTTGATTATAATATTATGCTTAGAAAAATCATCATAGGAATAATTATAGCTGGTTGCACGGCGTCTTTGTTTTTATCTTATTTTTTTTTAAAGGAAGAGGTAAAACAACATCAAGCCCCAATTGTAACAATTCCTAAAAGTGCAGCCATAATAGTGGAGTGCCAAAATATTCGTGAAACATGGTCACGAATTTCGGAAACCAATTTAGTTTGGAGTGGGGTTCTTACTATTCCTGAAATTCAAAAATTAGATAGGAGGGTCAGAGTTGTTGATTCGCTTTTTTCAACTAGTCAAGGGTTAATGGAGGTTCTTGATAATAAGAAAACCGTATTATCATTTCATTCCAACGGGAATGGGTCAGATTTTTTTGTAGCAACTGTTTGCGATGAATCCGAGTTTATGCTATTCGATAAATTGGTTAATAAAGAAATTGAGAAGGTTGAAACGGGAGAATTACAAGGAGAGAAAATGAAGTCTTTTGCTTCGGGAGATGGATTATATGCGTATGTGTACAAATCCCCATTTATTCTATTCAGTTCTTCAAAAGAGCTGTTAGGAGCAAGTTTAACGCAGATAAAAAATAAGAGCTCTATATTGGAATTAAAAACGTTCAATGATTTACGTTCGACATCTAGTAATTCTTCTGCATTGCACTGTTACGTTAATTTTGAGGAGTTTGGAAGAATAGCATTTCCATATATTGAAAAAGAGATTGCAGATAAATGGCAAAAGGGAGAAGTTTTTCCAAATTGGATAACATTTGATTTATCATTGAAATCGGATGCGCTTTTGTTTTCAGGAATAAGCACCACGGATTCAAAGAATAAGTTATTAGCTACAGTTTTAGGGCAAGCTCCGCAACAGTCTTTAATAAAATCAAACCTACCAAAAGACATTAAAGTATTGAAAAGGATCTCTATATCTGATCCGAGGGGATTTATTACTGAGAATAATTCTGCATATCTGGAAGAAATGGAAGAAAATTGTCAGTGCGACCCAATTGAAACGGTAAGCTCTTGGCTTGGAGGTGAAATTGTATATTTGGATCATTCACACCATAAATCTAAAGCAATAAAATCTTTGTTAATAGAGACGAATGGAGTAGAAAATGTATTGAGCAGATTAACCCTTCTTGGAGTTGGAGATTCAATAGTTGATAACAATCACGGAGTAAATATTTATCCAGTTATTGATAATGAATTATTGCGCATATTTGGAGATGAATTTGTTTTAGACGAAGATGTTTTTTTCTGTCAAAATGATAACTATGCCATTTTTTCTTCTCGCGTAGGTATTAATAAAATTTTGCGACAATGGAGAAAAGAACAAGCGGTTATTCAGCAAACTATATTTTCTTCTTTTTCCGAAAGATTTATGGCAAATTTCTCATCAAATGACTACTACTGGAAATGCAATAAGTTAGTTGAGTCGCTTGAAAATATACTAAAACATGAATATTTTCTTAAACTAAATTCATATTCAGGTATTTTCGAAAAGATGGGGAGCATTTCTTGGCAAACGGCTCCCTCAGGAAAAGAGTTTCAATACCATTCAATTGCTCTAAACGCAAATCATGGGGAAGAAGGAGGTTCAAATTCCTTATGGAGTTTAAAATTAAAATCATCCGTAATCCGTACTCCTGAGTTAATGAAAAATCATAGAACAAATACGTTAGAAGTTTTAATCCAGGACGAGGAAAATTCAATTCACCTAATTAGCGCAACTGGAAAAATAAAATGGTCGAAAAAACTAGAAGGACCCATAATGGGTAAAGTGAAACAGATAGATGTTTATAGTAACAATAAATGGCAAATGTTATTCAACACCTCTTCTAAAATTCATTTAGTTGATATTAACGGGAATGAAGTGAAAGGATTTCCCGTTGAACTCAAAGCACCGGCAACTAATCCAGTTGCGGTAATGGATTATGAAAGAAACAAGCAATATAGAGTACTTGTGGCATGCTCGGATAGGAAAGTTTACAATTACAATCAAGAAGGAAAAATAATAGAGGGCTGGAACTGTGATTTGACAGAGGACTTAGTTGTTAATGAGCTGCAACACTTCGTTTCAGAGAATAAAGACTATATTCTGTTTACAGATGTTTTAGGGACCATTTATATGTTAGATAGAAGGGGCGGCAAGAGGGTAGAGCTAAGTCAAAAAGTAAATACGAACTTGCATGCATTAATTCAATTTGAAAAAGGGTTCACTTTTACTACTTCTAAATTGACTTACAAAGACAGTAATACAATATGTAAAATTGAATTCAACGATACTAAAACGTGTTTTATGTTAGATAGTGCGCATACGGAGTTTGATTTGTCAATAGTCGATTTAGATGAGAATAATTTATCTGATTATGTTGTGAATTATTTAAATCGAGTTGAAATATATGGCCCCGATAAAAAAATATCTTTTTTTGAAACTTTTGATTTTAATATTAATCATCAATTAAAGGTTGTTGGTGATAACCTAAAGTTTTTACTCGTAGAAAATCAGGGTGAAATTTATTTGTATTCTAGCAACTTCACTCCAATTCCAGATTTTCCTGCTTTAGGAAGCGTGCATACAGCTATTGGTGATATTAATAAAGACGGTCGGACCAATGTAGTAACGATTTCTTCTTCTAACGAATTGAAGGTTTATTCCATTGAAGGTCTGGAGGCATTGTAATCGTTTTTGTAATTACTGTAATAAATTAAAGTCAATCCGTAAATCCTATTCAGTTTGCATATACCTTTGCGGTACATTAAGAAACTTCAATGAAGACCTTAGCAGAAATACGAAATGATTTTCCAATCCTTAACGCTAAAGTTAGAGGCAAGGAGCTTGTGTATCTTGACAATGGAGCTACAGCACAAAAACCAACGGTGGTTATTGATGCTATTAATACGTATTACAAAGATTATAACAGTAATATTCACCGTGGAGTCCATCATTTAAGTCAAGTTGCTACAACAGCTTATGAAGAGGCAAGGGAGAAGTTACGAGGCTTTATAAATTCTCCTAAACTAGAAGAAGTCATTTTCACAAAAGGAACAACAGAAAGCATCAATATAGTGGCATCGTGTTTTGGCCGCAATTCTTTAAATAAGGGAGATGAAGTTATTATATCTGCCATGGAGCACCACAGTAATATTGTCCCCTGGCAAATGATTTGCGATGAACGTGAAGCTGTTTTAAAGGTGATTCCAATAAATAATAACGGAGAGTTATTGATGGATGAGTATAAAAAACTGCTTTCTGATAAAACGAAATTAGTTGCTGTCATACATATCTCCAACACATTAGGCACAATTAATCCGGTTAAAGAGATAGTAGATTTAGCGCACCAAAAAGGGGCTTTAGTGTTATTAGATGGAGCACAAGCTGTTCCGCACATTAAAGTTGATGTGCAAGATTTAGGTTGTGACTTTTATGCTTTTTCTGGCCACAAAATGTTTGGCCCAACAGGTGTTGGGATTTTGTATGGAAAATCAGAATATTTAAATGATATGCCACCTTATCAAGGAGGTGGAGATATGATTAAAGAAGTTACATTCGAGAAAACTACGTATAATTGTTTGCCGCATAAGTTTGAAGCAGGAACACCGAATATTGTGGGAGGAATTGGGTTAGGTGTTGCGGTAGATTATATGCAAGAGGTAGGGATTGATTTAATTCACACGAGAGAAGAAGAGTTATTGGCTTATGCAACTGAAAAAATAGTACAAGTAGAGGGTGTTAGGATAATTGGAGAAGCGGAACGCAAAGCTAGTGTCTTATCATTTGTAATAGATGGCTTGCATCCATTTGATATAGGAACTTTATTAGATCAATTGGGGGTTGCTGTAAGAACAGGACACCATTGTACGCAGCCACTTATGAGCTTTTTTGAAATTCCAGGAACGATTAGAGCATCATTTGCATTTTACAATACAAAAGAAGAAGTTGATAAGTTAATCAGTGGCTTGGAAAGAGCTTTGTCGATGCTCAGGTAGCTGTTCTTTTTCAACTGATATTGTATTATTTGGATATTCACGGGTTAATTTTATAAACAGAACAATATCTATCATTGTGTGCGCAAGCACAGCAGAAGTTAGTCCATAAAGTTGATGCAAATACCCAATAACTACTATAGCTAAGGTCATATAAGTGCCATAGAAGCTAATTCTCCAGTCGAGGGGGTTTAGGTAGCCGTGAATAGCTACAAACCCTACTGCAGTAATCCAAATGCCAAAATATGATTGTAATATACCTCTGAATAATATTTCTTCACCAACACCTGCACAAATACTAACCATGATAATGGTTCCAATATTCATCCTCAATGATCCGATAACACCTTGGTATTTGTCACGAACAGGTTGAAGAATTTTGAGCTTAATAATTTGCCAGGCTAATAACCCTGCAAAAATCCCTAAAAAAAACCCAATTAGTAATTCATACAGAATTCCTTGTTTAGAAATGAAAATGTCCCAAAATGATTCTGATGAAAAAAAGTAATTTATTACAAATGCTGCTAGTGGAAATCCAATAATTGTAAATAAACCTAATGTTATTATTTTTCTATTTCCCATTTAGAGATGTGATTGGGCATAAAAAAAGCGACCTATTAAGTCGCTCGAATAAGGGCAAATAAGTGTTAGCCTTTATCAGAATTTTCTTTATCGTGATCTTCATCGTTATCTGTGTCAGTAATGTTACCGTCAGAATCATGATCTTCGTCATTATCTGTGTCAGTGATGCTGCCCTCAGTGTCTATTATGTCAATATCACCTTCTCCACTTTTTAACAAGAAGATATCATCATTACTACTTTCCTTGTCAGCTGCATTGCTCACACGCTCTAAAGGCGCAAGTTTATTACAGCTACTTGCGAAAACAAGTAAAAAAGCAATTAATAATATGTTGAAACGGCTCTTCATAATACTTCTAACTGTTCAAAAGTACAAAATATAGTTTAATAATACAAGAATAAGTACGCTAAATGCTTGAAAATGTTGCAGTAATGGCTATTTATTATTGCCTATTGTAATAACAACGCGTGTTCCATACGCTTTATTATTCTTGTCGTTTATTTGGAATGGACCGACTATTTTAATGTTTTTGTTCGCAATTTCCTTAAGTATTTCCAGTCTTCCAGTAGTAAGCTCCATTCCTTTGGGGGCATGTGAGTGCTCATTTTTTTGCGCTAAACTATTGTCAATCCCTATTCCATTATCCTCAATTATGAATGCAATTTCATTCTGTTGATTGCGTTTAATGTCAATGTTAATTTCCCCGGGTTTTTCCATCGGAAGAATCCCATGCCAAATACTATTTTCCACAAATGGTTGTAAAAACATGGGAGGAATTAAAACAGTGTCTATATCAATGTCTTGTCCAATTTTGATTTTGTATTCAAATTTATTTTGGAATCGCATATGCTCCAAAGTGATATACAATTCAAGTCTTTCTAATTCGTCGGTTAAAGGAACCAGACTTTTGCCTGAGCTGGAACTGTCTAAGTTTTTCCGAATAAGTTTAGCGAAGCTTGTCAAATATTTATTTGCAGATAATTTATCCTGTGTATTAATATAATATTGAATGGAATTTAAAGCATTAAAGATAAAATGTCTATTCATACTAGCGTTTAAACTTTGTTGTTCGAGAGCTAATAGTTTTGATTTATATACCAACTTCTCCGTTATTCTTTTTTGCTTACTAATATTTGCTCTCCATTTCCATACGCCATAAAAGGTGCTGAGAAGGGCGATTCCAGCGATTAAAAAAAACCACCATGAGAAATAATATGGTTTGTTAATTATAAATGAAAATTGAGCAGGTTCGCTCCAATTTTTACCATCAATTGATGCGATTACTTCAAAAGTATAATCACCATAAGGTAAGTTTGCATAAGTAAAAGATTGTTGCGTAATAACCGGTGACCAGTCTATATCGAATCCATTTAGTTTAAACTTATAGCGCAATTCCTCGGGCCTGGAAATGCTTATCGCTTTATAAAAAAAGGTGAAGTAATTTTTTTTGTGCCCTAATTCTAAATTATTAGGGAGTAAACTATAAGTATCAATGTCATTAGTAATTGCGCTCCAATCGGTGGGTTTTAAAAATAATTGAACATCTTCTATTCTAATTTTAGGAACAGTATTAATTTCTTTCGCTTGGATGTCTTTACGAACATATCTTAAAAGACCTTTCCCTGTTCCCATCCAGACAAAACCATCTGAATCCTGAAACCCCGCATTTAAATTTGTTTCAGGGCTTTTTAAACCGTCAGATGTGGTGTAATGATTGACTCCTTTTATTCCTTTAAAATTATAAATAGAAAGGTCGATTTCAAAAACCCCGAAATTGGTCCCAACCCATAAATATTGATTGTTTTCTAGCGTAATGAAATTGATATAATTCGCACTAAAAGAGCTATGCAGTTTTATGTTCTGAACAGACTTACCGTCAAAATAAAACAATCCATTTCCAGTTCCGATGAAAATTCCCTCTTTCCATTTTTTTAAGCAATAAACAATGTTACCGTCTAAAGCCTCATTATTTTCCCACTGAGAGAATCCTTTTTCATTTGAAGTAAAAACCCCATTGGAAGTGCCCAGCCAGATTGTGTTTTTATATTCCGCAATTGCACGAATGTTTTTAGTTTCTAAACCGGAAGAATTTGTATAAGTTGTTGTGTCGCTATTGAATATTTTAGTTACCCCTTTTGCGGTTCCAATCCAAATATGGTTTTTAGAATCTTCAAATAAAGAAGTGATTTTATTCGAAGGCAACCATCCTGTGTTATGGAATACTGTGAATTTACCTTGATTTTGTTTGATTAATCCCCCGGATGATCCAAACCATAGTTGGTTTTTAGAATCTAACATACTAGACCAAATTGTGTTGTTGGTTAAGTTTGAATTCAAACCGTGATAATTGGTAAATACATGGTCCTTATACTTTGTAATCCCATCTCCATAAGTAGAAAACCAGTACGTTTTATCATTGTCTTGAACAATAGACATAACACTTGCTAATCCATTTTTGTCACCAAAGTTTACAAATTCATTTCCTGAAAATCGAAATGCCCCAGAACCATCCGTTCCCAGCCAAATGTTCCCTTCATTGTCTTGGGATACAACTTTTATGTTTTCATTCTCAAGTCCATTTTCATTGTTGAAAATTGTCGGTATTCCGTATTCTAATACCGTTAATCCGGTTTTACTACTTAGCCAAATATTGTCATTTTTGTCAATGTAGAGAGAGCGAACCAAATCGTTGTCGATACCAAATAAATGATTGTAATTTTTAAAGGATTCCAGGTTATATTCATATACACCATCATTATAGGTTGTTATCCATATATGATTTTTGGAGTCTTCTCCAATGTCACTAATGTTGTTTGTTGAATTTGGAATCTTTAAAGTTGTCCATTTATTGTTTAAATAATAACCTAAATAACCTTTAGACGCCATCCATAGTTTGCTCTTGGAGTCAAGAAATAAACTCCTGATGTTTAGATGTTCTGAGGGTACATGTAAAATATAGTCTTTTAAGTCCGGGACATTGTCTGTCAGGTTTATTTGAAGAACCCCTTTATCCTTCACCCCGAGCCATAAAAATTGTGAGTCGATTACAATGGCTGTAATGTTATTGTTTTCTGTTAATTCACCTAGATGGTAGGTTTGAACTTGCTTCTCTTTAATTCTTGTAATCCCATGTTGAGTTGCAATCCAAATAAAACCGTTTTTTGATATTATTTTGGAAACAAGGTTGTCATTAAGGCCATTTTCGGTAGAATAGTTTGTAAAATGTTTCCCATCAAAACGACTTGCACCGCCTGCTGTTCCAAACCATACGTTTCCTTGGTCATCAGAGCAAATATCAAATACTTGCGTTTGTGAAAGCCCTTCTTCAACAGAAAAAGGAATGAAACTATATTGTTGCCCAATTCCAGGTTTGATCACCAATAAGGTGATGACAATAAAAGCTAAATATGGAAATGTGTTGCTCCGCAAGGGAAATATAATTAATAAATAGAATAGTAATTACCTAATTCCTAATACAAAACTAAGGTAATCTTATCACTAAGATTAAGACGATGTAATACTAAAAAGTATTTATACGAGACAAGAAATTAGACATCTTACGTCTTGCTATGGGTACGTTAATTCCGTTTGTAAGTACCGCCATGTTCCCCTCAGACCGCGAGAACTCTTTTAAGTGATGTTCTACATTTATTATATGAGACTTGTGTGTTCTGAAGAATATTTCTTGATTTAAGTTTTCCTCGTACACCTTAATGTTCTTACTGCTTAAGTGGCGACTACCATCAATTAAATAGATCATTGTATAGTTGTCGCTAGCCTCCAAATGGATGATGTCAGTATTTCTAATTATTACATAACCATCTCTGGTAGGAATACTAATTCGGTCATTTTTACCTTCCATTGCTTCATCTACCAATTCAGATATTTCAGCTGGTGTTCTTTGCTCATTGCTTCCGTGCACTTTCATAACCTTCTGTACGGCTTTTTGCAAGTCGTCGATGCTAATTGGTTTCTCTAAATAGTCAATCGCATTTTCTTTAAATGCTTTCAAAGCATATTCATTGTATGCGGTTGTAAACACCACCGAAAATTCTCTATTCTCATATGATTTCAATAAGGAGAACCCATCTTCTTTTGGCATTGCAATATCTAAAAACACTACATCTGGCTTTTCTTTTTCAATTATTATTCGTGCTTCTTCAGCTGATTCAACCAGTCCGACAATTTTTAATTCTGGACAAAATTCATCAATTAAAATTTTCAGGTTGTTTCTTGCGTTGAATTCATCATCAACAATTAGCGCTTTTAAAGTCATAACATATGGTGTTAGGTGTGTGGGTTCTTTCCGACAACTATACCAAACTTAAAGAAAGGTTTAATGCTATACTTCACTATGTTGTGAACTGTAGCTTTCACTGATTAAACAGTAGTGTTTGTTGATTAAACAGTAATAGGAGGAATTAAATATTCTTAATTCTTTCAATAAAACCATTCACTTTTGAACGGCTGATTGAAATTGCATCACCATTATTCATGATAGCAAAATTTCCATCTTGATTAGAATATTCAGAAAGAAAATCCAGGTTAATGATATCGGATTTATGAACTCTAAAGAATTTGGATGTATCTAAAAGGTTTTCATAAATTTTTAAAGTTCTTGTATCGAGGTATGTGCTTTCGTCAGTGAAAAATAGCTTCGAACAATTTCCTTCTGCATGCAACCGGACTATTGTACTGTCTTCAATTATTTTAATTCCTTTAGAATGGTTGATGGTAATTTTGGAAGATTTGGATTCGGAAAGATTGGCAGTTAATTGTTCCAATCGTTTAAAATAATCAGCGTATTGTTCAGAGCTATCTTCAATAGCAGTCTTGTTTGCCTTGATTTTTTCGACAGCACCAATTAATTCGTCAATGTCTACAGGTTTGAGTATATAGTGAATAGCATTCGCATTAAAAGCTTTTATTGCATAGTCTTTAAAGGCAGTTACAAATATTACTTGAAATGTTTTATTTGGTATTGCATCGAGCAATTCAAACCCTTCAGCTCCAGAGGGCATTCTAATATCCAAGAAAATAACATCTGGGGTTGTTTTTTTTATGACTTGAATAGCTTCTATCTTTCCGCAAGCTTCTCCAACCACTTCTACATCTTTACAAAATTCAGTAATGAGCAATTTTAAATTCTCTCTTGCATGTGATTCATCGTCAATTACTAAGGCTTTTATTTTGTGTAAGGATTGAATCATTAAGTCGTGAAGGTAATTAATCTCACCGTAAAATTGAAATTGCTGACCACCTGATAATTAATTCAGCCTGATAAAAAAACCTTCACGGACTTCCCTTTATTAGTATTTTTATAGTCTATATAATAAAAAGGTAAATGATTATGAGAATTTTAGCAACTACAATATTACTAACTATAAGTAGTTTATCAGCCTATAGCCAATGTGTAATAACACAATTAGACATCTTTATTAGTGCTTGTAGCTCATCCACAAATGATTATACGGTTACTGGTGATGTTGATTTTATTAACGCTCCTGCAACGGGACAGTTAATTGTAATTGACGTTTTTTCAGGGGCGTTTGAAACTTTTAATGCACCATTTACTGGGCCATTATTATTTACAATACCTGGGTTGAACTCGAATGGACAGCAATCGTCTATTGAAGCATATTTTACAGCAAATACTGCATGTGATGTAACTATAAATTATAATGCTCCACCTTCTTGTGGGTGTAGCAGTTTTGCAGGTACCGTTTCAGGTAATATTATTGGGAATGGCATAAACTCGTACATTCTTTGCGACGGTGATGAAATCAATGTTTTTTCGAATAATGATTATGTGCTGCCTGTTTCCATAGGTCCGGGAATAGGTTACCTGTTATATGATTGTGCTCCTGATGCATTAAATAATGATCCAATGGGAGATACGTGTGTGTTTTCTCCGTTTTCAGGGATGTCCAGTTTTACAGATTCAAATATAGGAGGTGCGTCTAACGGAACTCTTGGAACTGTTGTTAATAGCGGGGGTTATGCGCCAAATAACACCTTGTGGTTTGTTCCAATTACGTATACAGATAATTTATCCAATTCGTATGATCCAACATGTGTTGATTTAGGTCCTCCAATTGAAGTGGTTTATTTAAATCCAATTTCAATTGATGAGGCAGTAGACTCCATTAATGGAACTGTTACGGTAGTAGTTTCTGGAGGTTATTCTGAATTTTATTCAGGTCAATATCACGTTACTAATAATGGTGCAGGAACAATTTCTTCAGCCACAGTTGATTCAAGTGGCGGATCTTTTCAAATTTCGGGATTGACAGGTGGGTCAATATGGGATTACACGGTTTTGGATGATAATGGTTGTAGTGTCTTTAGTTCAGGTTCTCTACCTGGATCGTTGGAGATAAATGAAAAGGTGTTAGATTATTCTCTTAGCCCCAATCCTTCAAAAGATTTTATCAATATTAATTTTCAACTAAATTTTGAAGGAACAGCTTCGGTTGTAAATCAATTGGGAGAAATCATATGCAAAGTTGATATTAAAGGTAATACGGTTCAATTGAATGTTCAGAATTTAGATTCTGGAGTCTATTTTATCAAGGTGGAAAGTAATGGGAATAGTTACCCAGCAAAAAGAGTTATTAAAATTGATTAGATAGAAATAAAGTCTTCTATTGCTTTTATACAAGTGTCTTGATTTTCAACAAACCCCATATGACCAGAGCTGGTTAATGTGGTAAGATTTGCATTTGTAATTTCAACTTGTTCTTTAATAGTGGAATAAGGAATTGTGTTATCATATTCTCCCGCAATAAAATGAAGAGGGAACTTTTGTTTGGAGAGCCAGCTAACATGATTGTCTCTAATTCTCATCCCCCTGAGGCTTCCTTGAGCTCCTTTGGCGGGCGTGTTTTTAGCCATCTCTGTCAGTTTTTCAACTTCTTTTGAGAATACTGTTAGATTGGGCTTGTAAAAAAGATTTTTTATCGCTTCATCAATAAATATAGAGGGATTCATATCAAATACCCTTACAGCTTTTAATCGATCAGCTTGTTTTTGTTTAGTATCTCCATAAGCCGTGCAGTTAAATAAAGTAAGGCTTTTGATTGTTTTTGGGTAAAGTTTTGCAAAGGCTAATCCTATATATCCGCCCATAGAGTGCCCAACGATATGTATATTTAAAATATCTTCTGTTTCAAGAATTTGTTTAATGAGTTTTGCAGAAAACTCCATGGTCATTTCTTCTTCAATTATTGAAGTTTTACCATGCCCTGGTAAATCTACAGTAATGACTTGATAATTGGGTTTAAAATGATTTGCGAATGGTGTCCAAACCTTTTTATTACCAAGGAAACCATGTAAAAACAAGATTGTATCTCCTTTTCCAATAGATGAATAAGAAACGTTTCCGAGATCTGTTTTGTGGGTTTTTTGCATTTAAAAAAATATGAATGGTGAAGGTAATGGTTTTCTTTAAAACGTAAAAAGTTTACGTTTCTTCTTCTTACATTTGATTCATGGCTAAAGTAAAAGTTAAAACAACCTATTTCTGTCAAAGCTGCGGAGCTCAATCTCCCAAGTGGGTTGGAAAATGTTCTTCGTGTAATGAATGGAATACCTACGTGGAGGAAGTTGTTCAAAAACAGCAAGGAGCTGAAAAAATATTTTCTGTTGGCAGCCAGAAAAAAGTTCGGCCACATCGAATTGATGAGGTAAAACCGTTGGATAATCAGCGTTACAAGCTCGCAGGAAATGAATTTAACCGTGTCTTAGGAGGAGGCTTGGTCGCAGGTTCTGTCACATTAATAGGTGGTGAGCCAGGAATAGGAAAGTCAACATTATTATTAAAGACTGCATTAAAAAGTGGTCTTAAAACCCTATACGTTTCTGGGGAAGAAAGTGAAGAGCAAATAAAATTACGTGCTGAGCGGATAGGTGGTGAGATGACGAATTGTTATTTGCTAACTGAAACGAATACACAAAACATCTTGCACCATTGCAAAGAACTACAACCAGATTTTGTAATAATCGACTCAATACAAACCTTACATACCGCGGTAATAGAATCTTCTCCTGGAAGTATTTCTCAAATTAGAGAATGTACTTCAGAATTATTAAAGTATGCCAAAACAATTGGTGTGCCCATTGTTTTAATAGGTCATATAACAAAAGATGGTGCTATTGCAGGACCAAAGATTTTGGAGCATATGGTTGACACCGTTTTACAATTTGAAGGAGATAGAAATCATGTTTATAGAATATTAAGAAGTGTAAAAAATCGGTTTGGCAGTACCAATGAATTAGGAATTTATGAAATGGATTCCGCTGGATTACAGGAAGTTGAAAATCCAAGTAAAGTTTTAATAAGCGATACGGATGAAAGCTTAAGCGGTGTAGCAATTGCATCTACTATGGATGGAGCAAGACCAATGTTAATTGAGGTGCAAGCATTAGCCAGTACAGCAGCTTACGGCACACCGCAGCGTACAGCAACTGGTTTTGACCTAAGAAGATTAAACATGTTGTTAGCTGTTCTAGAAAAACGCTGTGGGTTCCGAATAGCTCAAAAAGATGTCTTTATAAATATTGCTGGTGGAATTAAAGTAGATGATCCATCAATTGATATGGCAGTGGTTTGTTCAATCTTATCATCTAATGTAGATATTGCAATCGCACCAAATACTTGTTTTGCTGCTGAGGTAGGTCTGTCAGGAGAAATAAGACCAGTTCCTAGAGTTGACCAACGAATTTCAGAGGCTGAAAAAATGGGGTTTGAAAGAATTTATATTTCCAAGTACAACAAAGGCGTATCTGCATCTAATTATGAAATTCAAGTAATTCAGGTTGGGAAAATTGGAGAAGTTTTGAAGAGTTTGTTTGGGTAATTTTTGAATGAACAATCAAATTAACCCTTATACTTTTGCCGCTGCAATTGATTTAACTATTTTAGAAGAAATAAATAATCTGATATGATAAAAACAATAATACTTATCCTAATTATAGTCCCCAATTTTATTCTTGGGCAGGATGCGGAAGTAGATGAAAGTACTAAGGGCTCTGGTCAATACAAATGGGAAATTGGAATCAATGGAGGAGTTAACATAACGAATGTATCGGGTTTTAAATCTGATTCAACTGGAGCCATATTAGAAAATAATATTGGTAGACTATATGGAATTACATTGGTTTACCATTTGAATAAGGTATTCGCAATTAAAACAGATGTTGATTTTGAGAACAAAGGTTGGACTGTAAAGAATTTTGGAATGGTCGAAAATTCGGCAACAGGTATTAGTGAACTAGTTGATGTAACGCAAAATTTGAATTATTTTGATATTCCTGCATTCTTACATATTGGGTTTGGAAAGAAATTAAAGTTTGATTTGAACTTCGGACCTTATGTAGCTTTTTTATTGGATAATAAGGCAACGATTACTGATGGGGATGGAATTGTATTACCTGACAGTGATGTTGCTCTAGGTGTTCTCCCTGAGTATAGTGCAACTGACTTTGGGATTACTTATGGTGCTGGAATAGATTTAGCATTAGGTAAAAGAGTTTCCTTCGGTTTCGACTTGTTGTACGAACAAGGCCTAAAAGATATTACAGCGGATGGTTTAAGAAATACGTCAATAGATTTTGATTTTGGGATTAACATCTTATTTGGAAAAAAGAAATAAAGTGTAATGTTTTTATAATAAAAAAAGGCTTGATTCATTTGAATCAAGCCTTTTTAAGTTCAAGTATATTACTAATATTATCCTGCTAGAATAATTACCTTATTGTTCAGTACTTCAATTACACCACCTTTAACATTAAAAGATTTTTCGCCTTCTAACGTAGTTAATTTTACTTCACCTTCTTTCAAAGAAGAGATAAGCGGCGCATGATTGTCTAATATTCCTAATGAACCATCACTCCCAGGAGCTATTATAGAAGATGCTTCTCCAGTAAATAAATTTTCGTCAGGTGTTATAATGTCAACGTTCATAATAGAATGAATTTTGCGTTAATTAAGCTTCAGCTGTCATTTTCTTTCCAGCTTCGATCGCTTCTTCAATTGTTCCCTTCAAGTTAAAAGCAGCTTCTGGATACTGATCTACCTCACCATTAAGAATCATGTTAAATCCTTTGATTGTGTCTTCAATAGGAACTAATACCCCTTTCAAACCAGTAAATTGCTCAGCAACATGGAAAGGTTGAGACAAGAAACGTTGAATACGTCTTGCTCTGTGAACAGCTAACTTATCTTCTTCAGAAAGTTCATCCATACCAAGGATAGCAATAATGTCTTGTAGTTCTTTATAGCGCTGTAGTATTTCTTTTACTTTTTGAGCAGTATCGTAATGCTCATCTCCTAAAATAGTAGGAGTTAAAATTCTAGAAGTAGAATCCAAAGGATCTACCGCTGGATAAATTCCTAGCTCAGCAATCTTACGAGAAAGTACAGTTGTTGCATCTAAGTGAGCAAATGTAGTTGCAGGTGCAGGATCCGTTAAATCATCTGCCGGTACATAAACAGCTTGTACAGATGTAATAGAACCTCTTTTAGTAGATGTAATACGTTCTTGCATCGCTCCCATCTCAGAAGCTAATGTTGGTTGGTAACCAACTGCAGACGGCATACGACCTAATAGTGCAGAAACCTCTGAGCCAGCTTGTGTAAATCTAAATATATTGTCAATAAAAAACAGGATATCATTTCCTTGTCCGTCGCCATCTCCATCACGGAAATACTCAGCCATTGTAAGACCAGATAATGCAACACGAGCACGTGCTCCTGGAGGTTCATTCATTTGTCCAAAAACCAATGTAGCTTGAGAGTCCTTCAATTCATTTTTATCAACTTTTTCAAGGTCCCATCCACCTTCTTCCATGTCTTTTTCGAATGCTTCACCGTATTTGATTACACCAGACTCAATCATCTCACGTAATAAATCGTTCCCTTCACGCGTTCTTTCACCAACTCCTGCAAATACAGACATACCTTCGTATCCTTTAGCAATGTTGTTGATTAATTCCATAATCAATACGGTTTTACCAACACCTGCACCACCAAATAAACCAATTTTACCACCTTTTGAATAAGGCTCAATTAAATCGATTACTTTAATTCCAGTAAACAATACTTCAGTCGAAGTAGATAAATCTTCAAATTTAGGAGCGTCTCTATGAATAGGATAACCACCTTCTTTATCACATTGATCAATTCCATCAATAGCCTCGCCGATTACATTAAATAACCTTCCTTTCACTTGTTCTCCAGTCGGCATTGTAATTGGAGATCCAGTTGCAATTGCTTCAGCTCCTCTTCTTAAACCATCTGTAGAGTCCATCGAGATAGCTCTAACACTATCTTCTCCAATGTGCTTTTGGCATTCTAAAATGAGCACTGAACCATTTTCTTTTTTAATTTCAATAGCATCCATAATGTTTGGAAGGCTATCTGCATCCTCGAAACTTACATCCACTACAGGACCAATTACCTGTGATACTTTTCCTTTAATTTGAGACATATTATATGTTTTGTAAAACTCCTAATTCTAAAATTCGGCACAAAAATAGTACATTTTTATTAGTTTATGCTACCATAAATAAATAAATTTTCCCCTGATTTTCATCCGGTTTTTAATATACCATTAAGTAATTGAAATAACCTTAATTTTTTAAAAGTAAAAGCACTAATTTTGGGCGCTTCGAAAGAGAGATTTAGATTGAAAGTTTACAACAAAATAGAAGACTTTAAGCAAGTTAAAAACCTAGTTGCCACAGTTGGCACCTTTGATGGGGTGCACGTTGGACATCAAGAAATTATTGGTAAGCTTAAGGATGTTGCCAAACAAACTGACGGCGAAACATTATTGCTAACCTTTTTTCCTCATCCAAGAATGGTGTTGTTTCCGGATGATGATTCCTTGAAATTGATAAATACCTTAAACGAAAAAATAGAATTGTTAGCATCTTTTGGGTTAGATCACCTTCTGATTTTGCCATTTAGCCTGGAATTTTCTAGAATAACGCCTACCGAGTATATTCGCGACTTATTAATGCGAGATATTGGTGTTAAAACTTTGGTTATTGGATACAATCATCAATTTGGGAGAAATAGAAAAGGTAATTTCGAATTGCTTGAAGAATTAGCTCCAGTTTATGGGTTTGATGTAGTTGAGATTACTGCACAAGAGATTAATGAGATTAAAGTAAGTTCCACAAAAATTAGAAGAGCAATTGAATCAGGAGATATTTCCACAGCTAATGATTATTTAAAGTACAATTTTTCAGTTTCAGGAATTGTCGTAGAAGGAGAACAAATTGGGAGGCAAATAGGTTTCCCTACCGCAAATATTAAAATATTAGAAAAGCATAAATTACTTCCTGGAAAAGGGGTGTATGCTGTTACTGTTACGGTTCAAAACCATCATTACAAAGGCATGCTTAATATCGGAAGTCGTCCTACTATTAATAATGACGCTGATCGTTCATCAATTGAAGTCCATTTATTTGACATGCATGAAGAGTTTTATAATGAAATCATTCAAGTTGAATTTTCTGCCAAATTAAGGGATGAAAAAAAGTTTATAAATTTAGATGAACTAAAAACCCAATTGCATAAGGATAAAGAAAGTGCGTTGTTAGTTTTACAGTAGCCGTTTATAGTAAAGAATAATTTCATAACTTTACTATGTGCGTAATAAGCTTTTTATAGTCATATTGTTTCTCGGGTTTTTTACAAAGGGGTCTTCTCAGGTTCTTTCTGAGCAAGAATTGGATACTTGTTATATCTATACCACTATTGAGAAAGCATCTAAAACACCTGAGGCCGTTTATGTTTTGGATCTCACAAAATCTAAGTTAAAGGCCTTTCCGCTTGAGATATTAACATTTAAAAATTTAAATATTTTAAAATTGGGAAAAAACAAAATTGCGTCTGTTCCTGAGGGTATTTCTAAATTAATTTTTTTACAAGAATTAGATTTAGGGAAAAATAAATTGGACGCATTTCCTGGCGGCATCGTTGAATTGGTAAACCTTAAACAGCTTGTGTTGAATCAAAATTATATTCAAGGTATTCCTTATATGATAAAAAACTTGCAAAAATTGGAATATCTAGATATGTGGAGTAACAACCTCAATTCTTTTCCAGAAAGTTTAAATGAGTTAAAAAACCTGAAAGAATTTGACCTAAGAGTTATTCAATTTACGAAAGACGAAAAAGATAGAATTACAACGCTACTTCCCGTTACCAAAATACATTTTTCATCATCTTGTAACTGCGGCTCTTAATTGCATCGAATTCCTGGATAGGTTGTTTCCATACTTTGGCCTCCAAGAGATGGAGACGAATCCCACGCTGGGTCAACGCAAAACTTATACCCACTTGTTTCTGCCCCTTCCTTAAGCACATATGTTGAGTGTACACTAAGGAAAGAAAATAAATTACGAGAAAAGCGGCTGGCAAAAATTCCTACTCCGCCTTCGACGTTGGTAAAAATAGGTTGTTCCGTAACAACCCCTGTAGCAGGTTCATTAATTCCCATAAATAAGCTAAGATTCTCATTCGCTGCAGTAACAATTATTTCTATATTGTCTTTACCAATTACTCTTTTTTCCACATCAGCTTCATAAGTGTAATTAGATAATTTATTACTAATAGCAGTGTAAAATGCTTCTCCAGAGATTTCTTTTTTCAAATTACCACTAACCACCGCCACTTCACCTAAGTTCCATTCGACATATTTTTCTGTTGAAACTCCTGCAAAAGTTACTTCTGTAAAATGCAGACGTAATTTAAATTCATATTTGTCTGCGTTTCCTCCTGGTGTGCTTTTAGGTGAAGATGTTAAGTAATCGCTTTGCGAAAGCGTAGAAGCATCGGCAAAGATAATACCATTATATGCAGCGCCATTCGAAGTTAGTAGATCCCAGTTTAGTTCACTGCCTTTTATAAGGTTGGTCTCAGCTTCAATAGGCAGAGCTTCTTCAGAAACATCAACGATAAGTTTATATGCAGCATCTTCGTTTAATGGAGCAGTAGGAACAAAGAAGTAGACTTTTTGAACATCTGTATAAAAAATACCTTCGTCTAAATTACTTACCCACATTTCTTCTAGAGGGAATGTTCTATCAATTTCACCATCAATGTATTCCTCAACTCTTGCAACAACATTAGTGTACAAGGAGCTATCATTAATTGCAGCATAAGAAGTATTGTCTCCATTACCAATAAATGACTTATTTATCTTTACAAATTGCGTATCAACGGATTGATCTAGAACTCCAAAAATGATAGGAATTTCGTCGTATTCAGCATTTAATTCAAAATCCGTGGTACACGATGAAGTAAATAATGCTGCTGCACTTAGCACGGAAAAAAGGAATAGCTTGATTATACGTTTCATGTAAATTTTTTAAGTAGCGCAAATGTAAATAAATAAAACACCCAGTTTACCATAAATGAATATACGGGGTGTTTTGAATAGGATTCGGTAATTTTTACTTGATGATAAGTTTTTGACTTACAACACTGTTTTCGTTATCAATCAGTACTAAGTACATTCCAGCGCTTAAAGATTTTGTTGAGACATCGTATATATGCTGACCTTCAATTTCATTTCCTTCAAATACCGAGAGTACTTTTTTACCTAATAGGTCATAAATTCCCACTGAAAGTGATTCTTGTCTATTGGTTAAGTCGACTGCTATCGAAACATTATCATTTGCTGGATTTGGGTAAACGTTTACATTGTTTTCATTAATAAATTCCGCAATAGATGTTGGGCTACCAACTTGGTTTCCATTTGAATCTGTACCATATAGGTTAATGTTGTCAAGATATAAGTTGTTTCCTTTTCCTGAAGTAAACACAAATTTATATTTGAATCCATCCGTTAAAAAGCCGCCAACAATGCTCGTAATAGTAATGTTTTTCCATTGAGAACTTGATGGTGTAAAATTCCCTGAAACCGTAGATCCTCCAGTGGTGCTCATTTGGGAAGCCGCAATCGATTTTCGAACAGACCATGAAACGCCGCAGTCATCAGATGCTAAAATCTGAAGCTTATCTGTATTCGCAGTGCTTTTTTGAGCAAACGCATAGCTAAACGTCATCGTTATTGATGCCATATTGGACAGGTCATAAGGCATACTAATTAATTCGTCAATGTCCCCTTCCTCATTATTAGAGTAATTGTTTAGTCTTACAGATTTCGTCCCAAGATCTGCTGCTGTACTTGTAACTTGCCATGTTGTGCCTCCGTCCGCGTTTTCAACTTGCCAATCAGCGTTTGGAACACTAGTTGCACTTTCAAAACCTTCGAAAATTGGTAAGTTGTTACCTGTACTAGGGGCAACGGTGATGTAAGCAACTTTAGTTTCGGTTAGACTTGTTGATCCATCTGACACGTTAAGTATAACATTATGATTTCCAGGGGTGTTATATGTTACAGAAGGATTTTGGTCTGAAGAAGTAGAAGGGGTACCTCCATCAAATGTCCAATTCCAACTACTTATCGCTCCGTTGAAAGATTCATCCGTGAAATCTAAAATTTCTCCTTGGCAAATTGTGAATCGAGTTGTAGAAAAATCAGCTTTGCATAAGGGTGGATTAGAAATTGCCCCCACATTATTCAAATTAGAGGTTGACCAATGATTATCTCTTATGGACGAAGTTGCAGCAGCTCTCATTCTGTCTACCTGTCCTTGTGTAAACATTTTTGAACAATAAGAGTAATCCATGTAGTTTTGAACATTATCGATTACATCTGAAGTATATGAAGATGGTGATGGATTGATGCCGTCAGGTCCTACTGCAACTGGTCCTAAATCATCACAGGAGTTTCCATTTACGTTACATGAAGTCCACCCGATAGTATAAGGAGTGTCTGAAACGCCATCATCATCGCCACAACTTGATGCATTTCCTGGATTGTTGTTTGGTCCCCATGTATGACTTAAGTTTAACCAATGTCCAACTTCATGGGTTAAGGCTCTACTAGCATATACAGCTGAAGTTCCAATTGAGCCTGTGTAGTTGTGCAGAATCCATATGCCATTGAACATACTTGATTGAGACCACATACTAGGTGTAGTTGTATAACCTGCTGCTCCTCCAGCTTCAGCTACAACATATATATTTAAGTAATCATCACCAGGCCAGTTACCTTGGTATACATCATTTCCAGATGTAATTGCCTGAATTTGATCTTGACCGCTGCTTCCGTCAAATGCTAATGGAGAAGTAGTTCTTGTGATACCGCTAAAACAAGCTCCATTAGGAGCTTTAGTAGCTAATACAAATTCAATTTCTACATCCGAAGGCATTCCTTGAAAAGCTGCAGCCACATTGTTGGCATCCGTGTTTTGTAGTCTATAATCTCTATTTAAAATTGAGACAGCGTCTTCTATTTGCTCTTTAGAAATGTTTTCTGTTCCTCCATTATGAAGAACATGGAATACTAATGGAAATGTATAAACTGTTCCTTGTTGCTTCTCCGTTTTCATTTGCTCCTCTCTCCTTTTCAACATGGCTTGATCAGCAGCATGCATTTTCAAATAGACAGGATTCATGAGTAATTTTTTCATTTCCTTGTGAGTACGACAGTATTCCACATTTTCACCATCTCTAGTGTTTGTGTAATCAATCTTATTTTGCTGAGCCGAAACTAGCGTACTTATTAATAAGGTAGCTATTAGGAGAAAAGAGTGCTTCATTTGTAAATATATTAGGTTAGGTTGTTTGAGGACTAATATACAATGTTTGTGTTTCAAGTAATCAATTAGATTGACGAACGGTTAAAACAAGTGGTTAAGCGTAATTATAAATAAAAAGAGACGTTATACGTATATTTTTAGGTCCGGATTAATGACTCAATGAAAATTGAACAGTTGTCTGCTTATTATATTAACTTAAAGCTTGTTTTAAATCAGCGATCAAATCTTCTTCATCTTCTATACCAACACTTAACCTAATTAAAGAGTCTGTTACGCCTGCTGCTTCTCTTTCTTTTTTTGGAATAGCAGCATGGGTCATAGTGGATGGATGTCCAATTAAAGATTCTACACCTCCTAATGATTCTGCTAGAGCAAATAATTTTGACTTCTTTACAATTCCTAAAGCATCTTCCAGTTTATCACCAACAGTAGTAAATGAAACCATTCCTCCAAAATCTTTCATTTGATTCTTAGCGATTTCATGATTTGGATGTGAAGGTAGTCCTGGCCAATATACTTTGTCAATTTTTGGGTGTTTTACTAAAAACTCGGCAATTGCTTTTCCATTTTTACAATGTTCCCTCATTCTTAAGTGTAATGTTTTTATTCCTCTTAAGACTAGAAAAGAGTCCATAGGCCCGCAAATGGCACCACTACTATTTTGAATACGATACATCTCTTTTGCAATGTTATCGTCTTTTACTACTAAAACTCCCATTACAACATCTGAATGTCCACCCAAATACTTTGTTGCTGAGTGCATTACAATGTGCGCTCCTAGATCTAAGGGGTTTTGTAAGTAAGGGGTAGCAAAAGTATTGTCAACAGCTAAAAGAATATTATTGTTTTCAGCTAGTTTCCCCATAGCAACAATGTCAATAATTTTCATAGTCGGGTTAGTAGGAGTTTCCACCCAAATTAGTTTCGTGTTTTCATTTAGTTTTTCTTCTACCGCAGATAAATCTCCCATTGGAACAAAGTGAAACTTAATGCCATATTTTTCAAAGATTGTTTTGAAAATTCGAAAAGTACCACCATATAAATCATTTGTTGAAATAATCTCATCGCCAGGGTTAAGCATTTTTATTACACAATCAATTGCTGCTAATCCTGAACCGAAAGCTGCTCCATATTTACCGTTTTCAATTGCTGCTATATTTGCTTCTAAAATAGACCTTGTTGGATTACCCGTTCTTGAGTATTGAAAACCTTTATGGTTGCCGACACTTTCTTGCACATAGGTTGATGTTTGATATATGGGGGTCATTATTGATCCTGTAGCGGCATCTGGAGTAATTCCATTGTGTATAGCTTTAGTTCCGAATTTCATATTAGCTGGTTTAGGTTTTATAATTTATTCAAAGCGAATTTAAGTTTATATTTAATAATTATGAGGGTTATTAATTATTAAATTTGTAATCGTAATACTACTATTCATGAAAAATTATCCGATGAAAAAAATATACTTTTTAGGCAGTTGTTCTACATGCATTCGAATAATGAAAGAGCTAGGGGTGGATGATTCTTGGGAACAACAGGATATTAAAACGGAAAAAATAACGACATCGCAAATTGAAGAAATGTATCGTCTTTCCGGGTCTTACGATTCTCTTTTTAGTCGAAGAGCAATGAAGTATAAGTCTATGGGGCTAAAAGAGAAAGAATTGTCTGAATCGGATTATAAAGAGTTAATTTTAGAGGAATACACCTTCCTTAAACGTCCTGTAATTATTCTTGAAGATAAAATTTTCATAGGTAATTCAAAGCAAGTTGTCACAGCTGTTCAAGAAGAACTTAATGCCTAAAGTATTTCTTCCATTAATAGCACTGTTTTTTGCGAACCTAATTTATGCAATCAATTACGGCCTAGCCAAGGACGTAATGGGTGAAGGATATCTTCAGGCATTCTCATTTATTTTATTTAGGGTTGTTGGAGCTGTCTTCCTTTTTTGGATCGTTTCCTTTTTCACAAAAAAAGAAAAGGTAGAAAAAAAAGATTACCTCAAGTTCGCAATATGTGGGTTGTTTGGTGTTGCCGCAAATCAATTGATGTTTTTTGAAGGATTGCACCATACTTCGACCATTAATGCATCAATTATGATGGTTACCACCCCAATATTGGTGTTGATTTTGGCAACAGTTATGTTAAAGGAAAAGCTTTCTTTAAGGAAAATGTTTGGCGTAGGAATAGGATTAACAGGAGCAGTACTTTTAATTTTGTTTAGAGGAAAAGGTGTAGGTGAGCAATCAACCCTTTGGGGGGATTTGTTAATTTTTTTAAATTCCACCTGTTACGGTGTCTATTTAATCCTTGCTAAACCACTAATGTCTAAGTATTCTCCCTTAACGATTATTAAGTGGGTATTTACCTTTGGGTTAATATTCGTATTGCCGTTTGGAGCAAGTCAGGTTGGAGAGATTAATTGGATTATGCCGAATAAAATTGTATTAGAGATTATTTACGTAGTGGTCTTTACAACCTTTTTTGCCTATTTGTTAAACATTTATGGATTGAAGAAAGTTAGTCCCACAGTAGCAAGTTCGTTTATTTATCTTCAGCCTATTCTGACTGCGCTAATTGCTGTTTATTTAGGAAGCGAAACACTAGATTGGCAAAAGGTTGTGTTTGGGATGATAATATTTACGGGTGTATTTATTGTTTCTATTCCGCAAAAGCCTCGAACTTGAGTATATTCCTTACTTTTGTGCAAAAGTTGATTTATGATAAAATCTATGACTGGCTATGGAAAAGCCGAAGGTGTTGTTGAAAGTAAAAAAATTTCTGTTGAGGTACGTTCGTTGAACGGAAAGTTTTTAGACTGTAGTTTAAGAGTTCCTGGCCTATACCGTCAAAAGGAAATGCTTGTTCGAAGTAAAGCGGCTAAAGAGGTTGTAAGAGGGAAGGTTGATATTAGTATTAGTTATGAATCATTAGAAGGCGAACAAAACTTTTTTATTAATAAAAGATTACTTAAAAATTACTATCAAGGTTTGTCTGAGGTGTCTGACGAATTTAATATTTCGGAAGAAAATGTTCTTGGGACATTGATGAAAATGCCTGAGGTTATGCGATCTGAAAAGCAAAAACTATCCGAAGGCGAATGGGTTGGTATTGAAAAGCTAATAGATGAAGCGCTGGTTTCGTTTAATTCATTTCGACTTGCTGAAGGTGAAGTATTGAGCAATGAGGTTGAAGGAAGGGTTAATGAAATAGCTTCATTATTGGTTCAAGTGGAACCATTTGAACAAGAAAGAATAGATACGATTAAAACAAGAATTAAAAAGAACATTGACGAAATAGTTTCTAAAGAAGGTTTTGACCAAAATAGATTTGAGCAGGAATTGATATTTTATATGGAGCGCTACGATATTACGGAAGAAAAGGTAAGATTGAAGGCACATTGCGAACACTTTATTAAGACTATGAATGACGAAGAAGCGCAAGGAAAAAAACTGGGTTTCATTTCTCAAGAAATTGGTAGAGAAATAAATACATTAGGTTCCAAAGCTAATCATGCTGAAATGCAAAAAATTGTGGTTCAGATGAAAGATGAATTGGAAAAAATTAAAGAGCAGGCACTAAACATTCTGTAATTAATGAGTACAGGAAAAGCCATAATATTTTGTGCGCCTTCAGGGGCTGGTAAAACAACTATAGTGCATCACCTTTTGTCTAAATTGGATGACTTAATGTTTTCTGTTAGTGCTTGCAGTAGAGAGAAACGAGCAGAAGAGAGGGATGGCGTAGATTATCATTTTTTATCAGTTAATGATTTTAAAGTTCGAATTCAAAATAAAGATTTTATTGAATGGGAAGAGGTTTATGAGAACAATTTTTACGGAACTTTAGATGCTGAAATCCAAAGAATTTGGAAGTTGGGTAAGCATGTTGTTTTTGATGTAGATGTTGAAGGTGGAATAAGCCTTAAACGTCATTTTGGAGATAAAGCATTGGCCATTTTTGTAAAGCCCCCCTCTATTTTGCATCTTGAGGAAAGACTGAAATCAAGAAAAACGGAAACTCCAACTTCTATTGCAAGGAGAATAGGTAAGGCTGAAATAGAATTGAGTTATGCTGAAAAGTTTGATTATATTTTGTTGAATGATGATTTGAGTAAAGCTTTTGTCGAGGCAGAAAAAGTGGTAACCGAATTTCTAAAATTGTAAGAGATGAAGAAGGTCGGATTGTTTTTTGGAACTTATAATCCAATACACGTTGGACATTTGGTTATTGCAAATCACTTGGCAAATTATACTGAATTGGATGAGGTATGGTTAGTTGTTTCTCCTCAAAATCCATTGAAGAAAAAAGATTCTTTACTTCAAGATTATCATCGATTAGCTCTGGTAAGAGTGGCGATTGAAGATAATCCAAAATTAAAAGCCTCTGATATCGAATTTAGCTTACCCAAGCCATCTTATACAAGTAATACCCTTGCGCATATTAATGAAAAATATCCAGATTATAGTTTTGCTCTAATCATGGGAGAGGATAATTTGAGAACATTTCATAAGTGGAAAAATTATGCGGATATTCTTAAGAATAATCAAATTTATGTTTATCCAAGGGTTTTAACGGAACAGGAAAAAGAAGAAAGTGAAATCAATGCAGAAGCGGACAATGGTTTGCGTAAACATCAAAATGTAATTATGTGTGATGATGTTCCTGTTATGAAAATATCTGCAAGTTTTATTAGGGGAGCAATAAAGGAAAAAAAAGATGTGAGTTACTTACTTACTCAACCAGTTTTTAAATACTTAACAGAAATGCACTTCTACGAAAAGTAAATTTATTCGTTATTTTGTTTACTTTTATTTCAATAAATTGAACTTATTATGAAAAGTTGCATAAATACAATTGTCCTAATAACTATAATCGGTGTAGCTTTTGGAATGACTTCTTGTAAGAAAAGAAAGTTAAACAAATCAACGATTACTAGTCAGGATAATGCAATTGCGGAAATGGTCTTTAACGATGCTTTTAAAATTACTGAAGATGCAATGAAGGAGAACGGATTGGAAAAGACAGGTTTGGCTTTGTCTAGTACTTATAACGCGTGCGCTACGGTTTCTTTAACACCTCCTTTGTTGGATACAACTTTTCCAAAAACGTTAATTATTGATTTCGGAACGGTAAACTGCGAAGATGCTTATGGTATTGAAAGAAGGGGTAAGATTATAGTAACAACAACCGGATATTACAGAGATGCAGGTACTGTAATTACAATAACAACAGATAATTATTACGTAAATGATTATGAGGTAGAAGGAATTAAAACGGTTACGAATAATGGGTTAAATGCTGCTAATCAAACTTATTTTACAATTGTAATTTCTGGAGCTGTTATCACATATCCTAATGGAGATGTTGCCAGTTATGAAAGTAATAGGGTTAGAACTTGGGTTATTGGGGAGGCAACTCAAGGCTTATTGGGAATATTCGACGATGAATACGATATCACTGGAACAGCATCAGGAATAAACAGAGAGGGAAGGGCTTATACCATGATAGTTACATCTGCGCTGAGAGTTGCAGTTTTATGTAGGTGGGTAAAACAAGGGGTCATTGAAATTGAACCTGAAGATTTATATCTAAGAACAGTAGATTTTGGTGATGGTACTTGTGAAAGGGAAGCCTCTGTAACAATTAATGGGAACGTCTACAATTTCCTGATGAATTAATACCATTTATTTACTATTTTAAAGAACCGATCTATTCGGCTCTTTTTTCGGTAATAGTTTTAGTTCTAATTAATTACATTTGCACATGTTTAAAAACTTAACAAAGTTCCAAAAAAGAATGTTTGTCGCAGTGGTAATAGCCTTGCTTATAAATTTTGGAATTATAGGTGTGTTAATCACGGCTTTAAATGTTTCTGAAGGTAGGTTGCGGGTTATTGGTGATACTATGGAAGAAATGGCACAGCAACATATTATTACTGAAGTAACGGTTGATGAAGCTATTCCTGTTCAGACGTCTATAGCTATTGAAGGTGCTGTCGTTGTTGGTATTGATATGATGGTGGAAAGTGAAATTCCATTTCGCGCAGAAATCCCGGTGAATGAGGAGATGTTGATTCCTTTTAAAATAGGAGTGAAGGATTATATTAAGTTGGACACTACAATTACAGTAACCGACTATGTTAACATTTTAGTAGATGATACTATTCCATTAAATCAGAAAGTAAAACTTCCTATGTTTGGAAAACGTGGGCCTTGGGTGCCAATACAGGGTAAAATACCAGTGAAACAAAGTTTGTACGTTGGCTTTGATGAAGCTTTGAAAGTTAATAGTGTGGTGCCAATAGATTTATTGATTATAGATACACTGCCGGTTGGGTTGTCAATGAAAATCCCCGTGGATTTAATGGTTCCTATTCGTATACCTTTACATACTAAGGCAACAGTTACTTTTGGAGAAGCTATGCCTATAGTTGCTGATATTCCTATAACTTTGACTATTCCAGTAGATATTCCACTTGAGGAAACATCTCTAGCCTATTACTTTAAGAAGATGGCAGCTGGATTAAAAGGGTTGACGGCACTATCATTAGATTAAATTAGTTTTAAAGAATCTTCAAGTTACTATTCATTTGATATCATCTCGAATAATTCATCCAATTTTGGGATAAGAATTACTTCAATTCTTCTGTTTTTTGCTTTGTCTTTTTCATCAATAGGTAAATACATGCTTCTTCCTGCAGCTGTAATTGTTTTAGGGTCCATAGAGCTAGTGCTTAGCATTATTTTAACAACTGATGTCGCTCTTAAAACACTTAGTTCCCAATTGTCTTTTGGGTGAGATGAAGACTTCATTTTATCTGAATCTGTGTGTCCTTCAACTAATACATCTAAATCAGATTGCTCTTGTAATACTTTGGCCAATTCAACTAAGGCTTTCTTTCCTTCAGAGTTTACTGTTGTACTTCCAGATGGGAAAAGGAGTTTAGCTTCCATACTAACATAAACTCTTCCGTTTTTTTGAACTACAGTTAATCCCTTGTCTTTGAATCCCATTAAGGCATTCATTACTTTATCTTTTAAAGCTTTTACGGCTGCATCTTTTTGGGCAATTAAAGCTTCTAATTCATTTACTCTTTTTTCTCTTGCAGCTAGGTCTAAAGAAAGCCTGTCCAGGTCTAATTTCTTTTGGCTCAATTCCGTTTCTAACAATCGAAGTTCATCTTCTTTTTTCTGTAGTTCAAGCCTTGTAGCATTTAGATCTGTCATCAATCGTTGATTTTCAATAGCACTTCCTTTTTGTAAAGATTCCAATTGTGATTGAATACGTTGATTTAAAGCATCTATTTTATCGTACTGTCTTTCTTTCATTCGAAGTGATTTCCCAAGAAGAGTAGTGTCACCTTTTAAACGAGAAACTCTATCCGATAGGTCTACTACTTTTTCGTGTTGTTCAGTTGCTAATGTTTCTAAATCCGCATTTCTTGATTTTAGTTTATCTAATTCTTCAGCGCATTCTTTTTGTTTGCTTTCCAAATCCTGGTATTTTCTTGCTGGTACACATGAAGCAAGAATAAATGCCGATATAATTGATACGTATAAGGTTTTTTTCATAATTCAATTTGTTTTTTTGGTGACTAGAAAAAGATACACCAAATCTAAATTAGGTATTTTTTTAAATGAAAAAGGAGTGTATTAGCACTCCTTTTCAATAGTTTTATGTTGAAAAAGTTATTCTTCGTCTCGTGAAAAGAATACTCTAGATAAATCTCTGTACTCCATAGCATTCTGCGGAAATGCTCGAACATTCAATTTTAATAGACGAATGTAATCATCATAATAGATAGGCATAAATGCTGCATCAGCAATTAATAAACTATCACATGAGTGGAATAATTCATCTCTAGTTTTATCATCAACTTCGGCAAGAGCTCTTTCGAACATTGTATCAAATTCTGGGTTTGTATATCTTGAGAAGTTTGGAAATGATTCTGCAGTTGGATCAGTAGGAACATTTTTACCGTAGAATAATTTCAAAAAGTTTTCAGGATCTGGATAATCTGCTACCCAAGCAATTCTCCAGAAATCCTCTTGTCCTGTTTGAAATTTTTGTATGTGTACTGGCATTTGTAAAGGTTCAATATTTATTTTAACTCCTATATTCTCACTCAATTGACTTTGAATTGCCTCAGCAAGTAAGATGTTTGTTGAACCACCTTCATTAATGTAAAGTGTAATATTTTCTAAACCTTTGCCATCTGTATGTCCAGATTCCGCCATTAACTCTCTAGCTTGTTCAGGGTCAAAATTAAATCCCTTAATTGTTTTATTGTCATACGCACCAAAGTCAGGAACAAAGCCATGTATTCCAGGCTCTCCTTCTCCTTGTAAAGTGTATTTAACAAGGTCTTCCCTATTAATTGCTAAGTTGAAAGCTTTACGAACCCTAATATCGCTAAATAATTCACTCGTATGTAAGAAACAATAAAATTGTGTGGACATACCTCTTTTTTGTTGGTATTGGAATTCTGTGTTTTCACCATTCTGAGCTTCTTTCAATGTCCCTAAAACAGAAGACATTTCCTCAACAGGAAGTTTCCAAATCATATCTAATTTCCCGCTTTGGAAACTTGATAATTCGGTTTTTTTGTCTTGCGTAAAAGTTGTTTTAATTATGTTGATGTAAGGTAATTGGTTTCCATGTTCATCTAATTCCCAATAGTTATCATTACGAACTAGTCTGACTTGAACACCTTCTTTGATAACATCAACTTTAAATGGTCCTGACCCAACACACTTAGCTCTCATGTCACTGCCGTATTTGTCCCAAGCTTCTCTCGGAAATACCCAGCAAGCGTTATGGCTTAAAACTTTGTCAAATGCAGAGAAAGGGCTGTTCAATGTTATTTCAATGGAATTTCCAATAATTTTTACACCAGAAACGCCACCTTCTAATGGAGATCCGGATTGTGTAGATTCGAAATATTCTTTAGCACCAACCACTCTGTCTTGGAATAGTTCATAAAGTTTATTGTCGGGGTATGACTCACATAACTTATCGAAACAGTATTTAAAATCATCAACCGTAACTTTTCTTCCTTTGCCACCTTCAAAACAAGCATCATCATGAAAGTAAACGCCATCTCTTAATGTCATAGTCCATACGGTTGCATCTTCGTTCACTGTGTAATCTTCAGCGAGACACTTTTCAACTTTCAAAGTTTTTTGATTTAGTCTAAAAAACCCTTGATAAATTTGAGCCCCGATGTGACTGGAAATAGCATCTGTTAAGCTATGTGGATAAAGATTTTTAAAATTTTCAACTTCATTTATTCTAAAAATACCACCGTACCAGATTTTATATTTTTTATCTCCCTCAAGATAATGTCCTTTGGCTTCAGTCAAACCTATGGAGGTACCTTCCTTAGTTTCTTCAGTTGGTCCACAACTACTAATCCCTCCTATAATCATTAATGATACCAAGGGAAATAGAAATATATTTTTCATTCTTAAATTTTACGAGTTAAAATAAGCCGCAAATATAAGGAAAATAGTATACAAATTAAATATTTTTTGTAGGCTAGCTAATACGATATGGCTTAATGATTCGTTTTGGGAATAGCTAATTGTAATAAGTAAACTATTTTTGTTTTTTGTTTTCATTGAAAAAGGATAAAAAACATATTCAACTTTGGATAATATCGTTCATGTTATTGTTTGTTAACCTTGGGGTTATTGGTCAAACTTTGCCCAGTTCTTTAAGAGTCAAAAAATTTGAAATAATCTCCGACAGCACGCTTTTAGATAGTTTAAGTATAGTGCCAGGATCTTTAGTTGTTGAGGTAAAGAATCAACTTGTAAGTGATACATCCTACTTATTGTTGCCAATAAAATCAATTTTGGTCTGGCTTTCTCCAATCAAAGGTGAGGTGGTAATCACTTACCGGGTTTTTCCAGTAAATTTTAATAAGACTTATTTTCACAAGGATACCAATTCCATATTTCATCGTGGAAATAATTCATCGCTTCCTTTTCGTTTTTCTACTGTAAATACACAATCGGATATATTTAATATGGGAGGACTAAATAAATCAGGAAGTATATCGCGCGGAGTAATGTTTGGGAATAATCAAGATTTATCAATTAATTCTAATTTGAACTTACAGTTATCCGGAAAGATATCCAATAATATTTCGATTTTGGCATCTATTACGGACGATAATTTACCGATTCAGCCTGAAGGAAATACACAGCAATTACAGGATTTTGATCAAGTTTTCATCCAATTATATTCGGATACATGGCGGCTTACTGCTGGTGATTTTTGGATGAAAAAACCTGCTGGATATTTTTTAAATTATAACAAAAGAGCGCAAGGTGGATCTTTTGCAAAAGTGACAAATAATCTTCTTGAAAAGCATAAAAACGCTGACACTATTATGTCTTTTGTTGAGAATAGGTTCAGCGCAGCAATTTCGAAAGGAAAATTTGCTCGAAACGTAATTCAAGGAGTTGAAGGGAACCAAGGCCCGTATAGACTGTCTGGCGCAGAAAACGAACAATTTATTATTGTGCTTAGCGGTACAGAAAGAGTTTACATTGACGGAAGATTATTGACTAGAGGGCAAGAGAACGATTATATAATTGATTATAATACTTCAGAAATAGAGTTTACGCCAAAACAGTTAATTACAAAAGATAAAAGGATTACCATTGAGTTTCAATATTCAGATAAAAACTATGCGCGTTCTGTTGTTGAGTCTAGCAACCTCTTTAGCGTAAATGATTGGAAGCTTCATTTAAACGTTTATTCTGAACAAGATAGTAAGAATCAACCTTTACAACAGGATTTGATTCAATCTGAAAAAGATTTACTTGCTCAGGTTGGCGATGATTTACTGGCAGCAATTGCTCCAAGTGCCGACAGTATTGGTTTTTCTGCCGACCAAGTTCTTTACAAAAAAGTGGATTCATTAGGCTATACGCCTGTTTATGTAAACTCTAACAACCCTGACAGTGCATACTATAGATTGATATTTTCGAATGTCGGCTTAGGAAACGGAAACTATATAGAAGAGGGTTTTAGTGCTTTTGGACGTCTTTATAAATGGGTCGCCCCAGACACTATAGCTGGAGTTTTAATTTTGAAAGGAACATATGAGCCGGTCAGAGTTCTAGCAACTCCTAAAAAGCGTCAAATGATAACCGCTGGTTTTGAGAAAAAGTTTTCAAAGTATAGTAGAATATTTTTTGATGCCGCCATTTCAAATGAAGACCTGAACACTTTTTCACAACTAAGTGCAAATGATAATGCTGGGTACGCAATAAAAGCTTCATTTAACACTCTTAAGCCTATTTTTTCTTCGAAAAAATGGAAGTTTAAATCTGCCATAGATTTTGAGACACAGTCTTCAAATTTTAAAAGAATAGAGCGCTTTAGGACGGTCGAATTTCAACGAAATTGGAATGTGCAATCGATTGAGAGCCTTAAGGATCAGTATAATGGAGTAGTGTCCTTAGGCTTACTAAATAGAGAGGCAGGCCTGGTTCAATATGATTTTACAACGTATCAAATTACGGATACATATTCAGGATATAGAAGCATGCTAAAAGTCGACTGGAAAAAAGTTGTAAACGCAAAAATCAACGCTAGTTATCTAACCACACAGGGTGTCAATCAAACTTCTTTTTTAAGACATAAATCTGATGTTTCTAAACAATTTGGACTTGTTAGAATTGGATTCAAAGATGATCATGAGATGAATTTATTCAAAACAGGAGATTCACTTTGGAATAATAGTTACCAATATTATGATTGGGAAGTTTATGTTCAAAACCAAGACTCAAGCAATAATAAATTTAGGTTCTTTTACAAAGAACGTTCGGATAAGTACACACGCAATAACCTTATAAACAATGCCGCTTTAGCAAGGAACCCAGGAGTTTCTATTGAGCTTAGTAAAAACCCAAATCATCGTTTTGGAGTTAGGTCTATGTATCGTGTTTTAGAAATTAAAGACTCAGCTCTGACTTCTATTAAACCTGACAATACCCTTTTAAATAGAGTTGAATACAATATGAAATTACTTAAAGGTGCGATTCGAACTTCTACGTTTTATGAAATTGGTAGTGGTTTGGAATTGAAGAAAGTATTTGCATATATAGAAGTACCCGCGGGTCAAGGGGTATATACTTGGATAGATTATAATGGTGATAATATTAAAGATTTAAGTGAATTCGAAATAGCAGCATTTTCGGATCAAGCAACTTATGTAAGAGCTTTTACACCTTCTAATGAGTATGTGAAAATATTTTCGAATCAGTTCAACCAAGTTGTGAGTTTAAATCCGCGATTTATTATAAAGTCAAAAAAAGGAATTGGAAAATTTATTAAGCGATTCAATACACAAACGGCTTTGCGTATAGAAAGAAAAACATCACTTCAAAACATATTAGAATTAACAAATCCATTTTTAACGAATGTTTCAGATACAGCTTTACAGTCGTTAAATTCTTCATTTCGAAATTCAGTATTTTTTAACCGCTCTAACCCTAAATTTGGATTGGAATATACATTTCAGGAAGTGAAGAATAAGTTGCTTTTGGTTAGTGGATTTGACTCCAGAGAAAGAACTACACAGCAAGAAAAAATACGTTGGAATATTACGCGCAAAGTTACTTTGCAGACGTCAACTGAGCAGGAGGTAAAAATAAATAATTCTGAATATGCTCCTAACAAAAATTATAGATTGATTAATACTTCTTCCGAACTAAAATTAACGGTTCAACCATCTACTGTTTTTAGGACATCCTTTTCAGGTAGTTATAGAGAGAAATTGAATAGGATTGAATTCGGCGGGCAGAAGGCTTACATCACTGATATTGGTTGGGATTTGAAATTCAATCAATTAAAAAAGGGCGTTATTAATACGGCTGTAAATTACATCATGATCAATTATGTTGGAGAGTCGAACACTTCAGTTGCATTTGAGATGTTGGAAGCACTTCAGCCAGGAAACAACATTACTTGGAATTTGTCTTACCAAAGAACGTTAGCAAATAATCTTCAACTGACTATTAATTATATGGGAAGAAAAACAGAAGAGAATAATGCAATTCATACTGGAGGAGTTCAGGTAAGAGCGTTTTTCTAAAGGAAATCATCAGCTTTTTTGGATTTACCTTCAAATAGATGCAAAAGACATTAAAAAGTTACTTAGATGAGTTTTTTTTCTTTGGTATTAAAAAAAGGTATCTACACATACTCTCAGACATAGCTTTGCGACTCATTTACTTGAAAACAGAACGGATTTAAGAGATATACAATCTTTACTTGGGCATAGTAGCACAATTACTACTGAGATATACTCAAGCAGTAACAAATAATATCAAAGCGATTAAAAGTACAATAGATTCTCTATATTTACGGTAAAAACACAGTACAGATAACACACATATGTGTGTTATCTACTTGTTGTGTTTCATTCAGAAAAAGCCCACCGCACAAATAGCACATTTGGTTTTTTTGCCACCGCTCACAGACTGTTAATAAGTTTGACGGACTAAATCATTGAATATCCAAAAAGACTGAATATATTTGACTTAAATTGTCAAGTGTAATTAATCAAGTGATATTTCACAAATGAAAAAAAACAAATCAATAGGCGAAATACTCCGAGAAAACAGAGAAAAAAAAGGATTGCTTTTACGACACGTTTCTGCCAAACTCGATATTGATACTGCAATACTCAGTAAAATAGAAAGAAGCGAACGAAAAGCTACAAAAGAACAAATCCTAAAGCTTGCCGAAATATTAGATTTAGACAAATATGATTTACTTATTCAGTATCTGAGTGAAAAAATACTGTACGAAATAAAGGATGAAGCACTTGGAAGCAAAGCTCTAAAAGTAGCTGAGCAAAAAATGAAATACATCAACAAAAATAAAAGCGGAAACTGATGGAATTAAAATTAGAACTATTAGAATATCAGGAAACCGCAATTAAATCCGTTGTGAATGTATTTGACGGAAATAACAAAAATACATTTGACAATGCTTGTTCTGATGGGATTCGTTCAAATATTTGTTCGCTCTCAAATGAGCAATTAGCAGAAAACATCAAATCCATTTTGCTAGAAAACGGAATTGAAGAAGAAGTTGCTAAACTTGAAGAAGTGCGAGAATTGACTATTGAAATGGAGACAGGAACAGGGAAAACTCTTGTTTACATAAAATCCATATACGAAATGTTCAAGCATTACGGATTTACAAAATTCATCATTCTTGTTCCTTCGGTTGCTATTAGGCAAGGAGTTTTAAGTACACTTTCAACTTTTGAAAAGCAATTGGAAGAAATTTACGGATTTACACCAAAAGCATTTGAATACAGTAGTAAACGGCTAAACAAAGTAACCAACTTTGTAGAAGAACAACATCCACAAATAATGGTAATGACTTTGGCTTCATTTAACTCAGAAGACAAAATTTTGAACCAAGCCAAAAGAGAAGACCTTTTTGCAAACATTCCATTTATTGAAGCTATTGGGCGAACAAATCCAATTATCATAATGGATGAGCCACAAGAAGGAATGGACACGCCAAATTCCATTAAACAAATTGCTAAACTCAACCCTCTTTTCAAGATTAGATATTCGGCAACTCACAAAGTTGCAAAAAACAAGACCTATCGTTTGACTCCTTATGACAGTTACAAACAAGGTTTAGTCAAAAAGATTGAAGTTTTAACTGTTACTGAAAAGAATGATGAAGCCACTTTAAAACTCGAACTTTCGGAAACCAAAAACGGAAAAAATCCAATACAAGCAAAAATTAAAGCTTGGCATCAAACTTCAAATGGAAAGATTGAATTTAAAAATACAAAATGGCTGAAAGATGGAGATAACTTAGGCAAAGTAACCAACAATCCAAGTTATTTAAAATATTCGATTAGCAGAATAAACAAAAGTTTAAGAACAGGAAAATGGTCTGTTAGTTTTCATAATGGTGTTGAGATTTTTGAAAAACAAGCGTCTGGAAATGTACAAAGTATTTGGACATTGCAATTAGAATGGCTCATACGTCGCCACTTCACAAAAAAACAAAAACTAAAAGAAAAAGGCATAAAATGCCTTTCGCTTATTTTTATTGATAAAGTTGCTAATTACGTAAGCAATGAGCCAATAATCAAAAACCTCTTTATCGAAAAGTATAAAGAAATATATCCTGAGTTTCACGACAACAAAGAACCAACGGCAGAGCATATTGAAATGATTCAAGGTTCCTATTTTGCAAAAACTACCAAAAATGAGTTTACAGATAATGAAACATCAATGCGTAAAAACAAAGATGTTTTTGATGCTATTCTAAAAGACAAAAAAGGCTTATTAAGTTTTGGTGATTCTGTTTCCAATCAAATTGAATTCATTTTTTCACACTCCGCTTTAGGTGTTGGTTGGGATAATCCAAACATATTTAACATTGCTACATTGAGCAATTCTTTTTCTGAAATTAAAAAACGCCAAGAAATTGGTAGAGGGTTAAGAATATGTGTAGATACTAACGGTCAGCGTATTTATGACAAATTAAATGTAAGCGATGATGAACGAATCAACCAACTAACAGTAATTCCAAACGAAACCTACGAAACTTTTGTAACACAATATCAAGAGGAAATAAAAGAGGTTTATGGTGATTCTGGTGCTGGAGCGGGAATAACCCATACACACAAAGGAGAAAAACAAAATGAAGTTCACTTCAAGCGTAGCGAGAATGACACCATCAATAAAGCTTTTAAACGATTCTGGGATGCTTTAGCCAAGAAAACAAATTATACCGTAGGTTTTGATGAAGCATCTTTGATTAAAAGAAGTAAGGAGGCTTTGAATACGATTGAAATTGCTGATTATGTTGCAGAAGTGAGTAGCCGAACCATTGGCTCAATTACAGAAGAAGGTATTGAAGATGAATTTGGAGGCAAAGAAAACTACAAACTAAAAGCTCATTTTTCGGCATTGGACTTAGTGGAAGAAATCAGTGAAAACACAGGATTAAGCTACAACACAACTATTGAAATAATTGGAAAAACAAATCACGACAATTTCGCTAAAAATCCACCTCAATTTATTCATCAAGCATCCGCTTTAATAAAGAATATTGAATTAGAAGAAATGATAAGAGGTTTAAACTATCATTTAACAGATGAAACCTTTCCTTTTGAATTTAATGACTTTGTAAAACAAGTTGACGATTCGCAATACAGAGACACTCCAAATAGAGGTTTTTATAACAGAATGCTTACTGATAGTAATATAGAAAGACAGTTTGCATTAGGTGCGGATTTAGATGATGAAATCATTTGTTTTATGAAACTCCCTGCTTATTACAAAATACCAACTCCTATTGGCAATTACAATCCCGATTTTGGAATTGTGATGAAACGTAAAAGTTTGAGAGATGGAAAAGAAAGTGAGTTCTATTTTGTTATTGAAACCAAAGGAACAAACGACATCAATGATAAAAAAGCACTGAAAGAAAGTGAGATTTATAAAATTGAATGTGCCCTAAAGCATTTTGCCACATTAGGAGTAGAAGTACAATACAAAGCACCTGTTAAAGATTACCAATATTTTAAAACAGAAGCTACGAAAAACATTAACGCATTAATTGAAGAAGCATAATGAGCAACGACAAACAAAATACGGAAAACCCAATGGAAAACGTACAATCGCTCGATTGGAACAAAGAGAGATTGGAGCAATTAAAACAGTTAATGCCTGACCTTTTTACCAATGATGGCAAGCTGAATGTTAGCGAACTTAAAAAAGTAGTTGACCCTAAAAGTGTAAACGAAACCGAACGTTACGAATTTAGATGGTTTGGAAAAAGTAATGCTAAAAGAGAAGCCTTTACACCTACTGATGCAACACTTATTTATGATGAAGAAAGAAGTGTGAACCCTACCGAAAGCGAAAACCTGATTATTGAAGGTGAAAATTTAGCTGTACTGAAATTACTAAGCAATAACTACCGAGAACAAGTTAAGTGCATTTACATTGACCCACCTTACAATACAGGTAAAGACTTTGTGTATTCTGATAAATTCAACCAAGACAAAAAGGAATATTGGGAAGATTCCGAAATAACCGAAAATGGCTACAAAATTGATACAAATGCAGAAACTGACGGACGTTTTCATAGCAATTGGTTAAATATGATGTACAGTCGCTTATTAATTGCTCGGCAATTATTACGTGAAGATGGCGTAATTTTTATTTCTATTGATGATAATGAAGTACATCATTTAAGAAAATTATGTAATGAAGTTTTTGGAGAGGAGAATTTTGCGGGTCAAATAGTGTGGCAAACCGCAACAGATAATAATCCGACTCAGGTTGCAATAGAACACGAGTATGTTTTATGTTATCTAAAAAATATTAATTCACAAGATTTTTGGGAGATACCTTCCGAAAAAGGAAAATTTATACAAAAAAAATATGAAGGATTGAAAAAAGAATTAGGCGATGATTTAGAAGAAATTCAAACTCAATTAAGAAAATGGATAAGAAATCAAACAAACGGAGATGATTTATCAGGTGTGTCCCATTACTCGTATGTTGATGAAATAGGAGTTTACTATCCAGGTAATTCTGCAAATACAAAGCAAGGGGGATATACATATGATATAATTCATCCAATTACAAAAAAGGTTTGTGCAAAACCAAGTTATGGTTATCGTTTTCCTAAAGAAACTATTGATGAAGCCGATAAGAGAGGAGATGTCCAATGGGGAAAAGATGAAAACACAATACCAAAAATTAAGAAACGTCTTGATACAGTTACTCAAAAATTGAAAAGCTATTATTACGAAGATAACAGGAAAACATCTGGAGAATTGAAGAAATTATTTAACGGAAATAAAGTTTTTAATAATCCAAAATCTGTAAATTTTCTTAAACACGCATTGAAATTTGTTATTCTTGACGAAGATTTAATACTAGACTTCTTTGGAGGTTCAGGAACAACAGCTCAAGCAATAACAGAACTCAACCAAGAAGATGGTGGAAACAGAAAATACATTTTAGTACAGCTACCAGAACAAACTGACGAAAAAAGTGAAGCCTACAAAGCAGGCTACAAAAAAATAAGCGACATCACTATTGAGCGTAACAAACGAGTAGTTGAAAAAATAATTAAAGAAAAGAAACTGGCTAAGCCAGACTTATTTAAAAAAAAAGAAAGTGAGCAAGAGCAATTAAAAGGTTTAGGTTTTAAAGTATTCAAACTACAAAAATCAAACTTCCCAAGAGTAGAATTTGCTCCAGACCCTGAAAAAACAGAAGAAGAAAATATTGAATTGCTTAAAAAATACATTAAAGACAAAGAAGCCCAATTGGTCTCTGCTTTTAATAAAGATGAATTGATTACCGAAATATTAATAAAAAACGGTTTTAAACTCAATTACACTCTAAGCAAGCAAGAAGCATTTAAGAAAAATGAAATTTTGTTTGCTACAGATGGGGATAAAGAAACGCTAATCTGTCTAGATGTAGTTATCGCAGATGATACCGTAGAACATTTCAAAACCGATACAGATCAAAAACTAATTGTACTCGAACGTGCCTTAGACACCACCAAAAAATGGAATCTAAAACACGCTATGGGAGATAAGTTTAATGCTTTTTAAAAAACGGAATGAATAAAGCCAACGCTGAAAAAATAACGAAAACACAACAATATGTATAGTGCATAGCTACCCTGCGGGATAGCTACGACACCATACATGGAACGTTGGTAAACATTAATATACACTAATATGAAAATTGAAATAGCTTGTCCAAAGTGCGATTGGGAACCTGATGGTGGTTCATATTGGCAATGTATCTGCGGTCACTCATGGAATACTTTTGAAACCTCTGGTAAATGTCCGGAATGCTCTAAGACATGGGCGGATACTCAATGTCCTGGGCCTAGTTACCCAGGAGGTTGTGGTGCATGGTCCAAACATATAGATTGGTATCGGAATTTAGATAGTGAAATGAGAAAAAAAATTGAGAAGATTCTTCAAGGACAACCTTTAACATTATAGATTTTACTTCTTAAGAGTATAAATAAAAGAACTTGAAAAGATAAAAAATGATAACCTTTACTAAAAAAACCTAAACTGCATCTGCGATAGCTATCGCAGATGCAGTTTAGCCAAAATGTTACCAAAAATTAAAAAAATTATGAAAATAATTCTACCAATTGTAATTTCCCTTCTTTTATTGATTTTTTCGTGCGGTGTGGATGAAAAAAATAATTCTTCAGATGTTTTAACTAAAGAAGAATCAACTATAAAAAGGCCTATATCGTATGACGATATTTCAAACAATATCAATAACACAAATATTAAAAATTTATTATTTAAAGAAGATTCCATATCCTTTTCAAAAACAAGATTTAATAAGCTTGAAAAAGAAAATTATATAATTGAAGGCGAGGGGGAAGATGGAAATAAGTATAAATTTTTCTACAACGAAAATATTTTTATAATAAACCCCTTTGAAGACAAAAAACTTATCAAAACGGGGGAGTTAATCTCTACAGATTTTGATAGCAAAACTATAGTTACAGTATACAATCAGAAAGGTGTTGAAAAAACCTCATTTATTGCAGAATCTAATGATTTTTATTTCTCTAACGACTCAATAATATACATGATTAAAGGGGCAAAAATGAAGATGGCTTTTGACACACCTCCTTTAAATAAAAACCATAACTCTTTGAGAGAAACAACTATCAATGACTTATTGTCGAAGAGTAAAATGGAAATATTAAACATAGACACGCTTTACTCTATGTATTACGAAGATTATAAAAAGGTTGATATCGATTACTCAGCACATGAAAATTACCAATCCAATTATATTTTTTCGATTACTAATACTAAATCTATTAATGAAGGTCTAATTATAGGGTACTCTCAAACTAACATTTGGGATTATGAATTTGTCAGCACTACATTTAACCTTAACTATTACAGCGCCCTTGAAGACAGGTGGTTAGAAATAAAGGAATTTAGTACGAATTACTACAGAATTGATAATAATAATCTTTTAAAAACTAAAATAGGGTGTTGCGGTAATCCAACCTACATTGAACTCAGTAATATAATTAATGGAGAGACTCTATTTGTCTCTAATAGTAATGACTTTAAAAAAATATCATCAAACTCCAATGAGAATATTACTGTTGGATATATTGGAATAACTGATTTTGAAACAAATTATTTTTATGAACTCGATTCCAATAACATTAGATCATCTATTGACTCAATATATATAGCAAACAATCAAGAAGTTTTATTTAGAAATAGGTTTAATTATGAAAAAGACAACTTCCTTATAATACATGAAAAAGACACTATATATTTAAAAGATATTCAAGAAAAACAGATTTCACTAGAAAATAATTTTGAAATTCTGCATATGAGAAAAGATAGTGTATTAGCAACTAAGAAAATATCCTTGTCTAATGAATAAAATAACACGTTTAGCCAAACCGTTTCTGCTTATCTTAGCCAAAACGTAGCCAATTATAGAAAATGAATAGAATTTTAATGATATTATTAGTAGTCACTGTTTCTTGTTCAACTCGAAACGATGTCGATATAAAGGACTATCCGATTGTTACAACAATAAATGAACTATCCGATTATTATGACTTGAAGATAGACAGCTCTGGAAAATATGAAACCACAAGCATTACTAATTATTTTGATGGGTCTTCTGAATTAGAATATGCATATGAATTGCTCGAATCGGAAGAATACGATCCACTATTTTTCTCAATAACAATTGCAAAAGAAAGAACTATAAAAGACGCTAAAGAAGTCTATATCCTTGGAAAAGGAGCAGTTAAATTAGTAGGTAATTCATTTGACCAAGGGACTATAGAAATTGATTCACTTCAACTTCCTGGGGATGATTCTTATTATGCATTGAGAACACTTGAGGGTGAACCAAACGGAATGTTCTACATTGTCCGAAAAGGAACTAGAGTCTACACAATGATGATATCCGGAATTTATACTCCTGACCATAGCTTAATTACCGATTTGTTAATTCCAAAAATCACTCATTTAGAGGGATTTGAAATTATTAAAAACAAGTAAAAGCTACCTACAACAAGGTGTAAAAACGCATTTTACCGAAACGTTAGACACTATTAAAGCAAAGACAAAATCACCAACGTAAACAGATACAGACACCTTAGAAGCATGAAGCTAAAAATATCCATTCTAATAGGACTTCTAATACTTACTGTAATTACATGTATTCATCCAATATTTCCAGCCACACAAATATTGCAACACCTAGGGGCTTTGTTATTGTTAATACCATTGATTGTTGAGCTGAAGCGAAAGATGAATATTTTGATTCACAACGGAACCATTATAACGGCTTTGTTCATTTTGGATTTGGAATCTTTTTATTTCCTATCGTATTTCAGTTAGTAGGAAAATGGAACTCTTTAAAAAAAGTAAGTAAGGTTATAATAACATGGACTATTTTGCAAACATTCAGTATGTTTTATGTAATAACATATCCTATTAATAAAAAGAAACAACCAATAAATCCGCAAGCCGTGGAAAACTAAAATTGCTCCAACGTTTCTATTCTTTTCTCAATAGGAGGGTGTGTTGCAAACAAACCTCCTAGCCCTCCCAAAAAGTTCTTTTTTGTGTTATCGATATACATTTGTTCAACATCTTTGCAAGGGATACCCTCGATTTTAGAGTTTCCAGAAATTTTTCGTAAAGCAGAAGCTAAAGCAAGCGGTTTTTTTGTCATTTCTGCAGCACCTGCATCAGCCATATATTCTCTTTTTCTGGAAAGTGCAAATTTGAACATAACCGTAAACAAGTAAGCCAATAACGATACAGCTAGCACAACCAAAATTAACCTTCCATCCGTTTTCTTATTGCTGCCTCTTCCGCCATATAAAACACTCCTAAATGCTACTTGGATAATGAAGGAAATAATCCCAACAAAGATGATTGAAATAATAAGCAACCGAACATCTTTATTTCTTATATGCATTAACTCGTGCGCAATAACACCTTCTAGCTCATCATCCTCTAGTTTGTCAATTATCCCTTGGGTTAGTGTTACTGTATAGCTACTCTCAGTAATTCCGCTTGCAAAAGCATTTAGAGCGTTGGTTTTAATCACATTTACTTTTGGCATTTTCATGCCTTTCGACATACAAAGGTTTTCTACCAAATTATAAACACGCATATTTTCTTTGCGGTTCAAAGTTTGCGCTTTGGTAGCCATTTTAATCATGTGCTTCTGAAACAGAAATGCAATGACAAACCAAATGCCAATAGCAACAACAACAAACGGGGCGAATTCTATAAACATGGAATTCGCTAACCCTATGGGGTCAGTGTTATAGCTGTCCAGCTTCATCAAGATGAATATTACCAGCCAGATACTTCCTAATATAACAGCAGGAAAAGCTATCAATAATAAAATTGATCGAAAATTATTTCTAGAAATTTGCGTTTGTAAGCCTATGTATTTCAATGTGCGTAAGTCTTAAAAGTTTATTTCGGGAGCTTTATCCAAAACTTCTCTTTGCTCAACACCTAAGTCGAAATAAGGTTGTTCTTTAAAACCAAACATTCCAGCAAGAATGTTATTTGGGAATTTTTGAACACCATTATTCATTTCTCTTGTTGCAGAGTTAAAGTATCTTCTTACAGATGCCAATTTATTTTCGATATCAGACATCTCTTCTTGGAGTTGCATAAAGTTTTGACTTGCTTTTAGGTCTGGATAAGCTTCCATTTGCATGTTAAATCCAGAGACAGCAGATGTTAAAGCTACTTCAGCAGCAATTTTGTCATTAACTGTATTTGCCATTATGGCTTTTTGCCGCGCTTTCGTTACAGCAGTTAAAACACCATCTTCATGAGAAGCATAACCTTTTACGGTAGCAACTAGTTGAGGAATCAAATCATGTCTTTGCTTTAATTGCACATCAATGTCTGCAAAGGCATTTTCTCTATTGTTTTTAAATTGGACTAATTTATTATAAATTGAAACGAACCATAATGCAATAATTACGCATACGCCAATGATTATCCAGATTGGGTTTATACTATCCATTTGTTTGAGTTTTTAAAAAAGTATTGTATGTAAATATAAGGAAATTCTTTACAATATTTATGATAATTATTTTGCTGAGCATAAAGGGTTCCTACTATTTAAACGGTTAAATGTTCTCAACAAAATCTCGAAAAACTTGTTTATGCGACTCTAGGTCCATATTAGCAGAAAGAGCTACCCGTGCGATGTAGTCTTTGTCACCTTCTTTAGTCGTTCCTTGCGTAGATGTGGCAGGGATTGTCCAATAACACCCTTTAAGTTGACCATAACTAACGCAGTACTTACTTTCATTAGGGATTTTGGTAATCATTAGATTGATTAATTTCAAATTCAATTCCCTTTTATAATTTTCTCTTTCTTCATGATTATTACCTTTAGTAGGGAGGTCTAATGAAAATACAGAGGGGGTAAAACTTTGTGCAGCCAGTTCTTCAGAAACAAAATTAATTTTAGCAGTTGGTAAAGTTTCTTTGATGAAGTTTACAAACGCGCGTGTGTTTTTATACGCATCACTAATTCTTTGCAACATTGAAGGCAATTGTTTTGCTAGTATTTTATACTGAAGCTCGGTAGCTTCATTGTCACATAGTTCTAAATGCAATTCAATTTTATCCATCAAAGCAGTGGTCTTTTTGTTTCCTACACAATAACCAGCAGTGCATTGCCCTCCACTCGGGAATTTAGATCCACTAGCGTAAGAAATGGTTCTCACTGTAGAGAGTATTTTATCTTCACCTAAAAAGAGCACATTAGGACAAAAGGTCTGATCTAAAATAAAAACTGGATCTATCGCTATTTCACCACTTTCAGTGGAACGTACTTTACTTAGAACATCTCTTAATTGGTTAAGGTCTGGTACTTCGACTCTAGGATTGGTTGGAATCTCAGCGATGATATAGGGTATGGCATCTTGGTTAGCGATTTTTGCTAAAACGATTTCAATACTTTGAACCATGTCATGATCACCATCTACGGGTAAATCGACCACTTCTACATTATCAATACAAGCAGCAACACGTCTTGCTTGATCGTTGGTGCCTCCATAACAATTGGGAGGAACAACAAATTTTATCGCCTTTCCTTTATGATTTTCTTCTGCATAATCTATCAGCCCCATCATAATAGCATATTGGACAGACAGTCCACTAGAACCAACCAATGCTTTGGTAGGTGCGCCGGTAATTTCTTGAATAGAAGCTATAGTGGCTGCTTTGTCAAGCTCCACAGTAGTTGTATATGTTGCGCCAGAAGATGGGTCTACTAACTCTTTTAATACTGAAAATGAATTAACTGGCGTCATTGCAATGGTCTCTCTTCTTCTTACATGTTGTATTTCTGAGATATAACTTTCGTTTGCTTCACCGTTTACCAATAAAACACTTCCGAAATGTGTATGTACATTGAGTAAGAAATCAATATTTTCGTTGGTGTCAAAATTGCAAATTTCTCCTTGTTGTGAAATGAAAACATTACTGCCATCAAAGGCTAAAATATCTGATGCCTTGTCCACTTGTTTCAATTCAAAATTATAACCGTAAATATTCTTGATTACTTTCGAATTGAAAAAATGAGGTAGTGTGCCCGTGTAAATGATTTGCGTGTTTCTATTTGCTAATAAGTTTTTTCTTAGAATGGCTAAAATAGGCGTCGTCTTGGACGAAAAACTGATTACATTTTCTGCTTTGGTATTATTTAAGTTCGCAATTGCCCATTCCAAGACGCAGGATAAAGGATGCCCTAATCGTATATAGTCATATGCAGTGCGTAATTCATTCAGTGCAGCCGGCGCAGAGTTGTTGTCATTATAAAGCGTTTCAAACTGGTCTAAAAATTGAATTTTAGCCAAAGTTTCATCATAAATATCTAATCGATGCGTTGTTAAGTTCAGCCAACCAGCTGGCATATTTTCTAATACCTCTTTAATATAATTGAGCATTTTATTGTCTTTCATTGCAAATCCATTTAGATTGGCCGGCAATATACAATTATTAGATTTTTTTAGAAAGTGTTCAGTAGCGTTTTGTTTATTTAGTAATCAGTTTTGTTATGGTCACAAAATATATTGATTTTCATTTAGCAAATCATCAATAATCTAACCTGTCCTTTATCTTCATTTGGCGCGCGGTGAAGACAAGGAAGAACTTTACTTTCAGGATGGTCAACCGCCAATCTCCATAATTTTCCTATGCCACAGCTAATGAGGTTTGCTTCATGTTTTGCTTGGTAGTGAAGATCAAAAAAATATTCACTTAAAAACACTTCAAAACCTTCATCAGGCCCCTGGTACAGTTTTTTAAGTCCCTCTCGTATTTCGGGAATAATTATTTTTTGTACGGCTTGTGAATTGGGTACTATTTCACTCGAGTCGCCGTAGTAAGTACACAAAAATGTATCGACCGGGATAGGAGAGCGATCTATATGGAAAGAATAAACATCTGTTGGAAACAGCGGGTAGGCATCATCTCTTTGATAACACTTTATCAAATTAAGTGTTGGAGATGCACCATGAGCTTCTAACAATTTAAAATCATTTATAAGAATTTCACGAGCAAGATTTCCCTGCTCACTCAATTGAAGTTTACTAAGTTCTTTTAGCTCAAGTACCGTTATATTCTCTTTTAGTTTTACCTTTCTAACAATCTCAGAAAAATCACCTATTAGGTTACGCGTCCAGCACATCGCATTATTTTCTCCATGAAACGGGGAGGAAACAAGCTCTTGAAAATTCGTGACATATTGAATTTGATTATCGGCTTGCGTTAAGTTCAGCATAATAGTTAACGTTTATGCTAAGATAAGCAAAAGAGTTTAGTAGGTTTGATCCTTGCGGTCCCTTTTTATTGTGCTAGCAGATTCTAGTGATAGCTACAACTTTAATTTTTGCTTCACCATAATACAATTATTTTTTTAATTAAAATTCAATCAAACATTTGTCAGAAATAAAAAAGCATCTTTATAAAGCGATTGAGATTTATTGAATTAATTAGATAAATTTATATTGCTGTTATCTTAGTTTGATTTTTTTATAGAAGCAACATACTTTTTTAAAAGGAATCCAAACTATTTTATTCTAATTAACGTTTTTCATTCCAATAAAACTTGTTTTACGAGAATAATCGGCACAAAAAAAGCCTATCTTATGATAGGCTTTTTAATACAAATATGTTAAAAGTAATTTATTAAACTACTTTCACATTTACTGCACTCAATCCTTTAGGACCTTCTTCTACATCGAAGTTTACTTTGTCCCCTTCGTTGATTTCATCAACTAGACCATTTGCATGTACAAATACATCTTTGTCACCTTCTTCTGGAGTGATGAATCCAAATCCCTTAGAATTATTGAAAAATTTTACTGTTCCGTTACTCATGATAATTAATTATAAATTTAGATGCAAATATACATTTTTTAATAGATCCTACAAATATCTACTGAGAACATATCTGTTAAGTAAATTCAACCATTAGATGACTCAAAGATTGAATGGAGTCTAATCTAAGATATCCTACTATTTCATTTATTTTCAAAGGCTTAAAAGAAAAAATAATTTTAGGTCTAGTCCAACTTCAAAACAGCTAAAAATGCTTCTTGTGGGACTTCTACACTTCCCACCTGACGCATTCGCTTTTTACCTTTTTTCTGTTTTTCTAAAAGCTTCCTTTTACGCGAAATATCTCCACCATAACATTTTGCCGTTACATCTTTCCGCAACGCTTTAATTGTCTCTCTCGAAACTATTTTAGCCCCAATTGCTGCTTGAATAGGGATTTCAAATTGCTGACGAGGGATAAGTTCTTTTAATTTAGAACATATTTTTTTACCTAAAGAATAAGCATTGCTTCTATGCACTAATGCTGATAATGCATCTACTTGATCCGAATTAAGCAGTATGTCTAGTTTAATCAAATCAGACCTTCTATATCCAATCGGATGATAATCAAAAGAAGCGTAACCTTTAGAAACCGTTTTTAACTTATCATAAAAATCAAATACAACTTCTGCTAATGGCATGTCAAAACTAATTTCAACTCTGTTTTGGGTAAGATAAACTTGGTTAGTTAGTTCTCCTCTTTTCTCAATACAAAGACTCATGATTTGTCCAACGTAATCGGATTTTGTAATAACCTGCGCCTTAATATAGGGTTCTTCAATATAGTTTAACTTTGTTTGCTCAGGTAAATCAGATGGATTATTAATTACAATCAACTCCTCATCTTTGTTTAAGTAAGCTTTATAAGAAACGTTAGGAACAGTTGTAATTACCGTCATGTTAAACTCTCTTTCCAGCCTTTCTTGAATGATTTCCATGTGAAGCATTCCTAAGAATCCACAGCGAAAACCAAACCCTAGTGCTGCAGAACTTTCTGGTTCAAACACCAATGAAGCATCATTTAGCTGTAATTTTTCCATGGACGATCTAAGCTCCTCAAAATCATCCGTATCTACGGGGTAAATTCCAGCAAAAACCATTGGTTTTACATCTTCAAACCCTTGAACCACATCTTGACACTGGTTGTTTGTTAGAGTAATGGTATCACCTACTTTAACTTCAGCAGCTTTTTTAATGCCAGAAATTAAGTATCCAACATCTCCAGCTTTTACAACATCGCGTGGTTCCATATCCATTCTTAGAATACCAACTTCATCCGCATTGTAATCTTTTTCTGTATTTACGAATCGAATTCGATCTCCTTTTGAAATTTGTCCATCAAGAACTCTGTAATAGGCAATTATGCCTCGAAATGAGTTGTATACAGAATCAAAAATCATTGCCCTAAGCGGCGCATTTACATCTCCTTTAGGAGCAGGAACATTTTTTACAATGGCTCTTAAAATATCATCAACACCTAAGCCGGTTTTACCACTCGCAGGGATAATGTCAGACTGGTCGCAACCAATTAATTCAATTATCTGATCCGATACAACTTCTGGGTTAGCGCTATCTAGGTCCATTTTGTTTAGGATTGGAATAATTTCCAAATCATTTTCAATGGCTAGGTATAAATTCGATATTGTTTGTGCTTCAATTCCTTGAGATGCATCAACAATTAATAAAGCACCTTCGCAAGCAGCAATAGATCGTGAAACTTCGTATGAAAAATCTACGTGCCCAGGCGTATCAATTAAATTCAAAACATATTTTTGACCATCTTGCTCGTAATCCATTTGAATAGCATGGCTTTTTATGGTGATGCCTCGCTCTCGTTCAATGTCCATATCGTCAAGTGCCTGGGCCTGCATATCTCTATCCTCAATAGTTCCTGTAGTCTGCAATAATCTATCAGCTAGGGTACTTTTACCGTGGTCAATATGCGCAATGATGCAAAAATTTCGAATATTCTTCATTTCTTTCTATAAATAAGCTGCGCAAAAGTAGTGAAAAACTTCGGTAATGTTCGGAGATTAGAAGCGCGGAACAAAGGGAATTGCGAAATAATTATCTTTTCTCGTGTTTGGAGTATATATTTGCATCCCTTATTTTAAATAATGAAAGTAACCGATTACATCAAAAATGCGAACGAAACATTATTTTCGTTCGAAATTATCCCTCCGTTAAAAGGCAAAGGAATTGAGAATTTATACGAAGGAATTGACCCTTTAATGGAATTTAACCCTCCATTTATCAATGTCACTTATCATAGAGAAGAATTCATCTATAAAAATATGGGCGATGGATTATTGAAAAAAATATCCATAAAAAAGCGTCCAGGAACTGTAGGTATTTGTGCTGCAATTATGCATAAATATAAAGTTGATGCTATTCCCCATTTAATATGTGGAGGGTTTAATGTAGAAGATACAGAAAATGCATTAATTGACTTACAATTTTTAGGTGTGGATAATATTCTTGCCTTAAGAGGAGATCCAATAAAATCGGAATCTGTTTTTAAGCCTAGTTCTGGAGGTCATCATTATGCTTCTCAATTAATAGAGCAAATTGCTACGATGAATGACGGTAAATATTTAGATGATGAGCGCCAAAATTCACCTACCGACTTTTGCATTGGAGCTGCTGGTTATCCAGAAAAGCATTTTGAGGCGATGAATTTACATTCTGACATGAAGCACTTAAAAGAAAAAGTAGATGCTGGAGCAGAATTTATTGTGACGCAGATGTTTTATGATAACGCTAAATATTTTGAATTTGTAGACAAATGTCGAGCGTCTGGTATAAATGTTCCAATTATTCCAGGTTTAAAGCCTATTACGACTTTAAAGCATACCACTTTTTTACCCAAGTTCTTCAATATTGATTTGCCAGAAACCCTTGCTAACGAATTGGAAAAATGTAAAACCAATGACGCTGTTAGAACAGTTGGTGTTGAGTGGGGAATTGAACAAGCGAAAGAATTAAAAGCTAAAGGTGCTCCAGTGTTGCATTTTTACACAATGAATAAAAGTACAGCAGTTAAAGAAATTGCCTCTGCAGTTTTTTAATATGCTGATTCCGTGTAACTTTGCGTTTCGAGATGACACAAGTAATATCATTTATAAGTAGGAAAGGAGGTTCTGGTAAAACGACCAATGCTATCAACTTAGCTACAACTTTGCAGAATCGTCGAAAAAAAGTGATGTTGGTAGAAACGGATACAAATTATACGCTTAATTCCCTTCGTAAATTGGAGCTCTTTAAAAAAAAGATTACTACCGATAATAATTTTCCAATTGTAGGGTCTGAAGATAATCGTGTTGCTTCAGAAATTGAAATTCTTAGAAAGAGAAACGAGTTTGATTATATAATAGTCGATAGCGCTGGAAAAACTACAGATCAAGGGATTAGAGAGTTGTGTTTGGAAAGTGATATGGTTATTATAACAACCAGTTTGACACAAAATGATTTATTAGTTGCCTATCAAACGGTTAAAGATTTACTCCCTGCAAAAGATATTAAACCAGATCTTAAATTATATATCCTACCAAACAGAATTCACAGTCATACAAGAATGCGAACAGTTAGGGAGGTTCTAAAACATTTAAATGCTGATCTGATTGATACATATGTGCCACAAAGAAAGCTATATACTAGCCCGAGTACAATAAAACCAGAGAAAAGATATCGGGGAGTAGCAACGCAAATTATTAAACATTTGAACGAGTAGTCATGCCAAAAAACAACACACTAACGGACCTTTCTGATTACCTCAATCAAAATCCAAATGAAATTGATTTGGGTAAAACCACAACGAAGGAGGATTTTATTAAAAGGAAACCAAATTCACTAGTGGAGGTTCCAAAAATAAAAACAGAAAGTAAATCAAATCCTAGTTTGGAGGGTGCTTCAATGGCGGAAATTGCTTCCTACTTGCATGAAACAGCAAAAGCAGATAATGTAAGTTTTGCTGAGTTATGGATGAAAATCATCGATGAAGGAGCAAAAATAGATCCTTTGCTGAAAAACGCATCTGCATTGGGAACAATTCGAAATATTCGTAAAACATCTTTCAATGTTGTGCTAGAAGGAATTAGTCAGGCGATAAAACATAAAAAGTAATAATTTTTGTACTGAGTAAAACGAATTACCCTTTCATGTCTGCTCTAAATTAGTGGCTTTAATGCTGCCTAAATTTAATGAGAAACCAAAGAATTAGTATCTTTACAATTAAGATTATGAGGTTATTATATGCATTTATATTCATCAGTGTTATTTCAAATCTTTCAGGGCAAGGAAAGAGGGTGAAAATAGTTTTTGACGTAAAGCTTTCGGCTGTAGAGGAAATGGGAAAGAAATTAAATATTGGTTCCGTGTATTTGTATCAAAATGGTAAGTTAATAGACTCAACTGTCACCCAAACAGGTAGATGTTTGTTTAATCTTGATACGGGTTATGTTTATAAGATTGAATTTTCAAAACACGATTATGTCAGCAAATATCTTGTTGTAGAAACAACAGAGTTGCCCAAAGATTATAAAAGAAAAAGCAGGATAAAAGTTAATGTAGGGTTATTTAAGAATAGAAAGGAACTGGCGATGAAATTTTTAAGTAACAAACCGATTGGAATCGCTTCTTATAATTATACAGAAAAAAAAATTGCGTGGAATCATGCTTATACCGATAAAATTGTTGAGGAAATTGTCGACGCTACCTTAGTATTTACACGTGATAAAGAGAAGGGTAAGAGAGATAATTTTTAGGTATCCAGTAATATATTAATAAAAGTGTTTTTTTATTAAATTGATGTTCTGTATTTTAGCTCCTCAAATTTTGATGTTTTATGATGAAAGTGTTAATAGTAAGTTCAAGCGAGGATGATGTTCGTTGGATAACCAATATTTTAGGAGAAGAAGAAATAGTAAATATAGATTCTTGTACAAATTCATCAGATGCTATTCAATTACTTGCTGTTAACCAGTATAATTTAGTTTTATCTGAAGTTTACCTCCCTGTACTTACAGGCTTTGATTTGAAAAAACTAATGGACAGTTTTGGATATGATATTCCAGTTTTATTTTTTACGGATAAGGTGAATGATAATGCAAGAAAAGAAGCAAAATATGCAGGGGTTATTGATTGCTTTTCTACAGACCACTTAGACGTTGACCTTCCATCAGTATTAGCAAAAATAGATGGAGTTCAAGCCTAATTTAGCATGAATTATTTAGCTCATTTATTGCTGTCAGGCAATGATGAAGATGTAATCTTTGGTAATTTTATTGGAGATGCAATAAAGGGAAAGCAGTATCAAGACTATTCAGGTAGCATTCAGAAAGGAATTCTTCTCCATAGGCAGATTGATACATTTACAGATTCTCATCCGATTTATTTGCAAAGTAAGAGAAGGTTTTACAAAAACTATCCTAAAATATCAGGAGTAATAACTGATATATTATACGATCATTTACTATGTATAGAGTGGGGAAAACATACGAATGAACAATTACCATTATTTATAAAAAGGTCATACGACTATTTGGATACTCGTATACATCAAATGCCGCCCCGAATTACTCCAGTTTACGCGCATATGAGAGCACACGATTGGTTTTCTAGGTACCAAACCATAGAAGGTACAGCATTGTCTTTAATGCAAATCGGAAAAAGAATGGGTTTTGGTTCTTCCGTTGGGGATTCAGTTTTGGAATTTAAGCAAAACGAGGCAATGTTCATCGAGGAATTCAATATCTTTTTTAATGAAATTAAAGCCTTTTCAAAAGAGTTTTTAGGCAACTATTGATTTAATGGGGCTTCATAGTTAGGCAGCGTATTTGACTGAAGCAAAAACGCTATCCGCATAAAACGCACATAAAATTCAACACTTTAAAGGAAAAATGTACAGTTTAATCATAAAATAGCTTCTTTGTTATGTTAGAGGAGGTACAATAGGAATAGGTTACTTAACTTTGTGAAAAGTAACTAATATCTTATGCAACCTCGGGTGGAGTTTATTAGGGAACAGGAAAATGAATTTAATACCGCTTATTATATACTTTTCAAGTTTACCATTTATTACAATGGTTCCTTTTGGTGCTTCTAACATTGATGCGGACAGAGAAGGAATAATAATTCTGGAAGGTAAATACCAAAATAAAAACATCTACGTATCCAATGCATTTGGAAGTGAAGGATATGGATATTGCACCTATGAGATTCGCGTAAATGGTGACCTTATTACTGATGGGGTTAATTCTAGTGCTTTTGAAATTGATTTAAATAATTTTAAATTGGAGCTAGGAGATGCTGTGGTCATTGAAATACGTCACAAAAGAGGTTGTACGCCTAAAGTGATTAACCCAGGAGGGCTTACTCCTCAACCTACATTTGTTACTCAAGAAATTACAATTAAGGAAGATGGATTCTTAGAGTGGATAACTACAAATGAGTATGGCTCTCTTCCTTATATAATACAACAATACAAATGGAGTAAATGGGTTGATATTGGAGAAGTACAAGGAAAAGGTACCCCTGTAACGAATAACTATGCATTTTATGTTGAATTTATTTCAGGAGTAAATAAATTTAGAGTTATACAGCGAGATGGAAAAGGGAAGATTAAAAAAACTAAATCTGTAGAAATAGCTTCATTAATGCCTAAGTTGACTTATGTCTATAATAAAAAAGCAAACCAAATTGTTTTTAGTGGTAAGACGAAGTATGAACTTTACGATAAGTTTGGAGCATTAATAATCCGTGGTTTTGGAGCAGTTGTTGACGTTTCTGAATTAGTAAAAGATAGCTATTGGTTAAGCTATGACAATTTAACTGAAGGCTTCGTTAAAAAGTGAAATTTCTCAATAATTTGTTTAAAGCTAATTTGAAGGGCTATTGCAGCTTGAGGTTTTTCTAAAACTCACTTGCTTTGGCGATATATTTGTAGGGGTGAACATTATCTCTTAGATTTGAGGGAATTAAATGATTCTTAGAAGTATGAAGTTGTTTCTTTTTATAGTCTTTTCTCTGTTTTACTTTGTAATCTCTTCACAAGATTTCGTAAACGAATGGAGTACCGCAATTTCGAAAACGGCGACAGAAACACCGTATAAAATTTTTCCAAATATAGATTCTGGGTATTCAGTTGTGAAAAGAATTTCCGGGGTTAAAAATTCTATATCCATTGATATATTGGACTCTAATAATGTGCTTTTATACGCTAATAATGTTGAGGTGCCTGGAGATGAAATTGTGCATGTTGACCAGGTAAATGGTAGCGTGATATTGTTTTCTATTATGCATAGCAATGAGAAAAAAGAAGACCAATTAATAGCTTATACATTAAATAATAAAGGAGAGTTATCTAAAACAATCTTGCTTGCATCATTAAAATCGAACGGAGGTTATTTAGCAAAGTTTAAAGTAGCGGTAAGTAGTGATGGTAAAAAAGTAGGAATCCTTTGTGAGAAACCTTATATGAAAGAGAAAAATGAGGGGTTAGTGATAAAGATATTGGATAAAGATCTTCAGCCAATATTAACAAAAGATTATAGCTATACCATAGCTTCAATGAAAAGACGATTTAACGTTCCTTTGATAAATAATAAGGGTTCTTTATATATTCTAAAAAGAGCAAGAATAAAAACAAAAAACAAGTACTTTCTTACCTTAATTAAAGAAAGTGGAGTTGAAGAACATCATGATGTAACATTAAGGAGTATGAGAATTGTTGATGTTACTGGAACGTTTAATAAAGATGGTGAATTAATCGTTGCAGGTTTTTATGCGGGCTTTAATGGACCCGATTTTCAGGGAGCCTTTATTATGAAGTATAATGAGTCTTCCATATCTATGTACCGAAAAGAATTAATGCTCCCTGTAAATTTGATTACAGGATTAAAAAGCAAAAAGGAAATCTCAAAATTTGGTAATGGATTGAATAAGTTTCATGTGAAGAAATTAATTGTGACTCCAAAAGGGAGTAGTTACTTGATAGCAGAACACCTAAGTGTAAATAAAACAGAAAAAGAAAGCGTTGAAGAACGCACAGGAATTGCAGTTATAAAGTTTTCCAATAAAGGAGATTTTTTATGGGCGGCCCCAATTGCTAGCAATCAAATTGACAACCTATACAATGGGTATTGGAGCTCATCTGTTTTGATTGGAAATGATACGACCTTATACGTTCTTTACAATCCTGTAGGAGGGGGAGTTAAAAAGCCGGAAGATGTTTATGGTGTTAATGCTTTAATAGGGACAAGGCTTTGTAGTGTTGATACAGATGGAGTTGTAACGAATAATCCTTATGTAGATTTATTTAAAGGAACCAAAGAAGGTGTTATTCTATTCGCTAAGACCTATTATTTCTCGGGAAAGGAATTAATCTTTGTAGCTGAAAACGCGGCAAAAGATAAGTTCTATTTAGGTCGCCTATCAAATAAATAGGTGCCTCCGCTTAACTTTTAGTTTTCAATTTAGTTTTTATTACTATGCCCGACGAAATAAAGAGCATTAACCATGGTGTGCCATGAAGCACTAAGTCAAACCAGTCCATTGCTTGCATCGGGTGTTCTCCAGCAAAAGCACCTCCTCCATAAATCCATTTTAATTTACCCCAAATGTGAGGTGGGGCAAAAGGAGCTAACCCAAGGGTTAATGAAGCTATGAGCCACAAGGTTATGTTTTTATAAAAAGGTTGGCTCGAACCCTTCATTTTTAATGTGAATTGATTAATTCAACTAATTGATCTGCTGGGATTATTCCTGATTGCCTCCAAAGCAGTTTTCCTTTTTTAAAAAGAATGAAAGTAGGAACGCCTCGAACTTGAAATTTCTCTGCAGCCTGTGGGTTTTTGTCAACGTCAATTTTTATAATTTTCACATTATCACCCACCTCACTTTTAACATCTTTTAAAATAGGAGCCATCGTTTTACAAGGGCCACACCATTCCGCAAACATGTCAACTAAGACAAGCGTATCTCCATTTATTAAGTCACTGAATTTGGACATAGAATTTAAATTTCTTCGGAATGGTTATTTCATTAGCAAGTCTACTGTTTGCCAACCCCCACCGTTGTAAACATTTGAAAGTCCCTCCAGCTGCAGAAACGTTGTAGCTTGACCACTTCTCCCTCCGCTAGCACAGCATAAAACAACGTTGCCTTCGATAATTTTAAATTCTTCAACTCTTGAAGAGACTTCATCTAAAGGAATGTTTATTGACCCTTCTACATTTCCCATCATAAACTCTCCAGGCGTTCTCACGTCTATAATCGTTGCTGCTTTAATGTCTATGTTTTCTATACTCATTGTCTATTGTTTTGGGCTGGAGCTTTACTTATTTAAGAATGCTTTTGCTTTGTCTAATAAAGAGACTTCTTCTTTTTTTGGATAACCAATTTCTTTTAGTTTTTCTTCTACTATATTAATAGAACCTGCATCAGAACTTTCAAATGTGATAGAATTGTTTTCAAGTGAAACAATAACATTAGAGATTCCATCCAAAGCTGCTGCTCCTTCGGTTGCTGTTTTAACACAGCCGCCACATTTTAAGTTTTCTATTTCAAACGTAGTTTTCATATTATTTATAATGTTGTGGGACAAACATACTCAGAGAGATGAAACCCTTCTGTTCCCTTAATTAAACCATACCCTCCAGCAACGTCAATTAGATTGTGATACCCTCTGGATTTCATGATTGAGATATAAATTACCGAACGATATCCACCTGCGCAGTGAATGTGGTAAGTAATATCTTTAGATAAATCATCCATTTGATCATTAATAACATCTAATGGTGCATTTACAGCTTCTTCAACGTGTTCTGATAGGAACTCAGATGGTTTTCTTATATCAACTAAATTACTTTTCTCCGCATTTACTAATTCAACTATTTCTGAAGGCTGCAATGAAATAATAGAGGTTGTCTCTAACCCAGCTTCTTTCCATGCCGTTATTCCTCCTTTTAAGTATCCCAACGAGTTATCATATCCAATTCGAGATAATCGTGTTACAACTTCTTCCTCTCTCCCTTCATCAGCAACTAGTATAATAGGCTGATTAATGTCGGATACAAGTGCTCCAACCCATGGCGCAAAACCACCATCAATTCCAAAGAATATTGACCCAGGTATATGTTCTTTAGTAAAAGAAGTTTGATGTCTCGTATCAATGATCATTGCTCCTTCGCTATCGACCATTGCTTTAAATGTGTCAATAGTAAGGGCAATTGTTCCCGTTTTTAAAATATCATCTATCTCCGTGTTTACTGATTTATTCATAGCAACATTTTTAGGGAAGTAGGCTGGAGGAGTAATTAATCCAGTAAGAACTTCTTTTACAAACTCATCTTTAGTCATGTCAGCTCTTAAAGCATAGTTGACCTCTTTTTGGTGCCCTAAAGTATCGAATGTTTCTTTACTCATGTTTTTACCACAAGCAGAACCTGCACCGTGACTAGGGTAGACAATAACGCTGTCTGGTAACGTCATTAACTTACTGCGCAATGAATCGAATAAATACCCCGCTAAACCTTCTTGGGTAATGTCGGATTTTACAGCTAAATCTGGTCTTCCCACATCTCCAATAAAAAGAGTATCTCCTGTAAATACGCAGTTTTCTTTGCCATCTTTATCTAATAATAAGTAACTAGAAGATTCCATAGTATGCCCAGGCGTGTGCAATAGTTTTAGCGTTAATTCACCAATTTTGAATTCTTCACCATCTGTGCCGGTGTGAAAATCAAAATCAGCTTTTGCATTGGGCCCAAAAACAATAGTAGCACCCGTTTTTTTAGCTAGATCAACATGCCCAGAAACAAAGTCAGCGTGAAAGTGCGTCAAGAAAACGTACTTAATCGTAGCGCCATCTTTTTCCGCTCTTTCAATATATGGTGAAGTTTCGCGCAATGGATCAATAATTATAGCCTCTCCTTGCGATTGGATGTAATAAGCAGCTTCCGCTAAACATCCAGTATATATTTGTTCTATTTTCATATTTTATTAAATCTTAAGCAAAGATAAATCATTGCGTTAAATTATACTGTAACTAAAGTTACAAATTACTGTTATTTTGTAAAGCAATTCGTTTGCAAATTCTTTCAAAGTCCATTGCTTTATCTTCTTCTAAACATTCTAAAGCCTTATTGACTTCGGCAAACATTAATTCTTTTCCAATTGTTTCAGATAATCCACTGCTAAAAATAATATCCCTTACTGGTCCTATTGCTCCAGCAACCGCAAAGTAGATTTCTTTTTTGCAAAGCTCTTTTATCGTCGTATCCAGCATATGAACAGCACTTGAGTCCAGGTGGTTAATAGCTTCGGCGTTTAATATTATCAGTTTTAGAGTAGGGCCTTTTTTTGCAATCATATCATTTAATTGGTCCTTAAAATAATTGGTGTTAGCAAAATAAAGTTGTCCATCAAAACGTAATATGAGAACATCTTTTCGTCCTTTTGTATTATCGAATCTTTCTACATTTTTGAAATAATTCGTTCCTTCAATTCTCGCACATTCAGCAATGTGAGGTCGCGTACTTCTAAAAATCAGGAACACCAAGGATAGAATTACTCCAACAATAATTCCTTCTTTGATTCCGATGGTTAACGTTACGGCAAATGTTCCCAAGAGCATAATTAAATCGTCCTTCTTGTATTTCCAAAGTTTTACGGGGTATTTAATGTTAATGAGTCCCATCACAGCAACGATGATAATCCCACCTAAAACTGCTTTTGGTAAATAATAAAATAATGGAGTTAGGAATAGTAATGTTAATGCTACAACCCCAGCTGCTATAATAAAAGACATTCCCGTTTTTGCTCCGGATTGATCATTTACAGCGGTTCGAGAAAAACCTCCTGTAGACGGATAGCTCTTAAAAATAGAACCTACAATATTACTTAGCCCAAGCGCAATTAGTTCTTGATTCGCATCTACTTTATAATCATTGTGCTTATCTTCTATGGCTTTTGCCTGCGATATAGCTTCCATAAATGCAATTAAAGATAAGGTGAGTGCCAAGGGTAATAGGTCCTTAAAATAATTTTGGGAAAAATCAGGGATTGAAGGACTTGGCAGTCCAGTAGGAATAGCGCCAATAATATTTACACCATATAAATCCAAATGAAAAAAGGGAACAATTAATATACTGAGTATAACTAGAGTTAAGGCAGCAGGCATTTTCTTTAAATACTTTTTTAAGATAATAATTGTAAGAATGGTTCCTATTCCAAGGCAAAGAGTAATTAGGTTAGTTGAATTGATTGCTATTCCTGTGTCATACAATAAAGAATGTGCTTGGTTACTTCTGGGGATTTCTATACCGAAAATATGTTTTAATTGGTTTAAACCAATAATTATTGCCGCAGCAGAAGTGAATCCACTAATTACGGGCTTCGATAAAAAGTTGACCAAAAAACCAAGTTTAAAAATACCAAAAGCCAATTGCATAAGTCCCATAAGAAACGCTAACAGAATTGCAGCAGCTATATAATTGTCAGCTCCAACAGTTGCTATAGACGTTATTCCGGCAGCAACAATTAAGGAGTCCATTGCGGTAGGCCCCACTGATAATTGACGAGAAGTTCCAAAAATAGCATAGATAACTTGCGGCGTCATGGCGGTATATAAGCCATAAATGGGCGGAAGTCCGGCAATCATGGCATAGGCAATACCTTGCGGAATAAGCATCACCCCAACAGTAAGCCCAGCAGATAAGTCACCAGAAAAAGCTGCTTTGTTGTAGCCTGGCAGCCACGATAGGATAGGTATGTATTTTTTAAAAAGATTCACTTATTGTAAGAACGAAGTTAATGGTAATATTGGCAAATTAAAAACAAAAGTAACATGCTTTATTGAAGTCATAAGTAACTATTGTTACTAGAAATCAAGCACTTCAATTCTACTGCGATGCAACTTAATCTTTTTTTCATTCTCAAGTTGCTTTAAAAGTCTTGAAATTACGACCCTAGAAGTATTCAAGTTATGTGCAATTTGTTGGTGCGTATTTTCAATGTTTCTGGATCCAATTAGTTTTACTTTATCGGTTAAAAATTTATAGAGCCTTTGGTCCATTTTCATGAAGGCTAAGGTGTCGATGGTTTCTAACATTTCTTCTAAGCGAATGTTGTAGCTTTCAAACACAAAATTTTTCCATGTTTTGTATTTACAAATCCATTCCTCCATTTTTTGGACCGGTATTAACACCATCTCGGCATCTTCGACAATGATAGCTTTAATTTCGCTTTTTTTATTACCAATGCAACATGATAAAGAAAAAGCACAAGTATCTCCAGTTTCTAAAAAATAGAGAAGTAATTCATTGCCATCGCTATCTTCACGCACAACTTTTATAGAGCCTTTAAATAGAAGGGGCATGTGCCTAATAGCACTTCCTATTTCCATAAGTGTCTCTCCTCGTTTTAATGACTTAATGAGGCCTACCTGAGCAATTTCAGTAATCAAATCTTCTTCAAATAAAAAACCGTAGTTTTCTTTCAATTGTTCTATCATCTAATTTTTCTTTAGTGCAGTATCTTCATAGTGAAAGAATAAATTAGCCCAAATTATTTTTGAAAGAGCGTATAAATAGGGACCTAAAATAAGAATTGACCCTATAATTATTCCCAATAATAATTCTGAAGAATATTCTGGATATAATACAGCTGTTGCCACCCATATTGTAACAAATAAAGCTACACCTAATGCGTAAGAGACAAACATCGCCCCAAAATAAAACCCAGGTTCACGAGAGTATTTTAAATCACAACAGGCACATTTTTCTCTAAGGTTCCCCGCTTTTTTAAGATTGTAAAGACTCCTAGATTCTAAAAACTCCCCTTTATGGCACCTCGGGCACTTGAAATTTAGAATACTGTAGAGTCTTGTTTTTTTCAGCATTGAGCAGGTTGATTAATCAAATATAGACAACTATTTTGTTTCCGAATATAACAAATGTTACATTTGGTAATTCTATATTCATAGCTTAATGACAGTAAAACCAAAGAAACATTTAGGGCAACATTTTTTAAAAGATGAAAGTATTTGTTTGGATATTGCCAATGCATTAACCAATCATGGTGATTATAAGGAGGTTATAGAGGTTGGGCCGGGCACGGGAGCTTTAACGAAGTTTTTAGTTGAAAGTAATAATTTTAAAACTACAGTTGTTGAAGTGGACCGAGAATCTGTTGTTTATCTAAACGCAAATTTTCAGGGATTAGAGGTGCTTGAGGAAGATTTTTTAAACATGGATTTTTCCAAATTTAAGTCTGAAAAGTTAGCTGTGATAGGTAATTTTCCTTACAATATATCCTCTCAAATTTTGTTTAAAGTGTTGGAAGAAAAAGATCGTGTAACTGAAGTTGTGGGAATGTTTCAAAAAGAAGTAGCTGAAAGAATTGCTGAACCACCAGGATCTAAACGGTATGGCATTTTGAGTGTGCTACTCCAAGCGTTTTACGATATCGAATACTTATTTACAGTAAATGAAGATGTTTTTGATCCACCCCCAAAGGTTAAATCGGGAGTTATTCGATTAATCCGAAATGATGTAAAAAAATTATCGTGTGATGAAAAGGACTTTAAAAGAGTCATAAAAATGGCTTTTAACCAACGTCGAAAAACGTTAAGAAACTCGTTAAAACAACTTTTAGGTGACATGGACACTTCCGATCCAATTTTTAAAGAGCGTCCAGAACAATTGGGTGTTGAGCAATTTATTGACCTAACAAAACGAATTTTTGGATAACAACTTGTTTTGCTAAACGTAGTCGAAGTTGGATTGTTCATTTTTTTGACTCCGATCAAGATTACATCTTCATTTTCCGGTGTTATATTGATTAAAAAACCGTATTTTCGCTCCCAATCAATCAAAAAGTAATCACTATCTAATGGACTCTGAGAGGCATGAACTTCGAATTAACAAAAGAGCTATTACAAGAGTTTTCGGATGCAGCTGCTAACCGGAATCGAGATTTTATTGTTGAAAAAATTCAAGATATTCATCCTGCGGATATTGCTGAAATTCTAGATAGGGTAGATTTAATCGAAGCACAATTTATTTATTCACTATTAGAAGAGGAAGTTGCCTCTACTGTTTTAGTGGAACTGGAAGAAGATGTAAGGGATGAGTTCTTTAAGTCATTTACAATTCAGGAAATTGCGGAACAGATAGAGAGAATGGATTCCGATGATGCAGCGGATTTAATTCAGGATTTACCAGATGAGAGAAAAGAAGAGGTCCTTTCTCGATTGGAAGATGCAGAGCAAGCTAGTGATATTGTGTCGTTATTAAGTTATCCTGAAGATACTGCAGGGGGCTTAATGGCCAAAGAATATATAAAGGCTAACATTAATTGGACTGTAGAAGAGTGTCTTGAGGAAATGCGTTCGCAAGCGGAGGAAATTGATTATGTGTACACTATTTATGTAGTAGATAATCAAAATAAATTAATAGGAACATTATCACTCAAATCATTTTTATACGCGGGTAATAACACGAAGGTATCTGACTTGTTTAAAGAAGAACCAATATCAGTTAAAACGGATACTCCCGAAGAAGAAGTTGCTAATATGATGGAGAAGTATGATTTGGTAGCGATACCGGTATTAAATCAGGCAAATGTATTAGTAGGGCGAATTACAATTGATGATATAGTTGATGTAATAAAGGAAGAAGCTGACAAAGATTTTCAAATGGCAAGTGGTATTTCTGAAAACGTTGAGTCTAAAGATTCTATCTGGCTTTTAACTAGAGCAAGATTACCGTGGTTGTTAATCGGTTTAGTCGGAGGAATACTTGGAGCGGTTGTTATAAGGTCATTTGACGATGAATTGAAAGTAGTTCCTGTTTTAGCTTTTTTTATTCCACTAATCGCGGCAATGGCCGGAAATGTAGGTGTTCAATCTTCTGCAATCATTGTTCAGGGATTAGCTAATAATTCGCTTTCCTATGGTTCTACATTTTCTAAAGTTGTTAAGGAGGTTGGAGTTGCTTTAATAAATGGTGCCGTACTCTCCAGCTTAATTTTTATATATAATATAGCTTTTGGAGAGGCATGGGAACTATGTTTTACGGTTAGTTTATCCTTGTTTGTTGTTATTATTTTTGCTGGAGTTTTTGGAACGCTAATTCCATTGGTTTTGAACAGATATAATATTGACCCAGCATTAGCAACAGGACCATTTATTACTACGATTAATGATGTTGTTGGCCTACTTCTTTACTTTACTATCGGTTGGATGATTTATTTTTAGGAATCACTTATCCTTAAATTAGGTGTTAATATTTCCATTTGTTTCCATTCATGTATCTGTAATTATTCATTTACCCTTAAATATTATCTTTGAAATATGACAAAAAAAGGGTTTTATTGGTTATTTCAAATTTCTGGTTGGGGTTTCTTGATTTTTTTAGGACTGCTTCAAGAGTTTCAAGCCGAGAACTCTATAGCTCTGAGGTCATTGGTTCAGTCGTTAGTTATTTTTTGCTTGGGAATAGGTATAAGTCACTTATATAGATACTTTATTATACATCGTGATTGGTTGAGCAGTAATGTTGTAAAAGCGATACCCCGAATCATTTTTGCTTCTATTGCTATAGGCACTATATTTTATGGGATAGAAATTATAATGGTTTATGTTAAGGAGACTGCCGGTATAGGAGGGGAAAAAGATACCTTGTCAAGATTCTTTGGAGGAAGAGATGAGAATATGTCCACTAGCTTTGTTGCCTTGCGGCTCACTTTGGCTATTATTAATAATGCTTTGTTGTTCTTTATTTGGTCCGTAATTTACTTCGGCTATCACTTTTTCGAAAGGTCAAGACAGCAAGAAATAGAACGCCTTCAATGGGCAGCATCTATTAATGAAACAGAATTGAATAATTTAAAAGCTCAGTTAAATCCCCATTTTATGTTTAATGCAATGAATAGTATTCGAGCATTAGTAGAAGAAGATCCGATATTGTGTAAAAAAGCCATTACGCAATTATCGAATCTATTGAGAAATACTTTACAAACAGGAAAAAGGAAAGTGGTTCTTATCGAGGAAGAAATGAAAATTGTGCAAGATTACTTAGCACTTGAAAAAATTAGGTACGAAGAGCGCTTAAATATTGAAATACAATTAGAAGACGGAATTGAAAAGTGTCTTGTTCCTCCTTTACTCTTGCAAACATTGGTGGAAAACGCTATTAAGCATGGCGTCAGTACGATAAGAAAAGGAGGAACCTTAAGAATTGTTGGAGTGCTTAAGGGGGATGAATTACACATTACAATTTTTAATGACGGTAAATACAATCCTATACCTTCGGAGGTAGAAGGTATTGGCCTCAAGAATTCAATAAAAAGATTGAAAATTTTATACGGTGATAGAGGAAGCATTCAGATAAATAATGTAGGTAACCGAGTTGAAACAAGGGTGATTATTCCCAAGGAAAAAATTAATAGACTTTAAACATTAGGCTATGAGAGCAATTATTATAGATGACGAAAGATTGGCAAGAAAAGAATTAAAATCTTTGTTAAAGGAATACCATGAGATTGAAATTATTGATGAATGTGCCAGCCCTGAAGAAGCGTTAAAAAGTATAGAAAAACACAATCCAGATTTATTGTTTTTAGATATTCAAATGCCAGAAAAAACCGGGTTTGATCTTTTACAAGAGCTGGATAAATCTCCTAAAGTAGTTTTTGTAACAGCCTTTGATGAGTATGCTGTAAAAGCATTCGAAGTAAATGCTCTAGACTATCTAATGAAGCCAGTTGATCCGGAAAGGTTGAAAGAAACAATGGCTAAGTTACTGTCAGAAGATATTGAAGATGAAGAATTGTATGATGTTCCAGATAGAGGAATTTTGTCTTCAAATGATCAAGTTTTTATTAAAGATGGAGAGAAATGTTGGTTCATACATTTAAAAGATGTTAGAATGTTTGAGTCTGAAGGTAATTACGTTCGGATCTATTTTGAAACATTTAAGCCCCTAGTTTTAAAATCGCTAAACGGGCTTGAAGAAAGATTAGATCAGAGATTATTTTTCAGGGCCAATAGAAAATATATTATTAATTTAAAATGGGTTTCTCATATCGAAAACTGGTTTAATGGAGGCCTTCAGGTAGTTTTGAAAGATGGCGAAAAAGTAGAAATTTCGAGAAGACAAGCGGTGAAATTTAAAGCATTAATGAGCCTTTAATGTGTTAGTCGAAACCTTTGACTTGTTGGTCGTAACCTATTTAGTTTTTGTAGAAAATTGCACTGAAGACTTGATTTAAATAGCGATATTAGCGTTATAATTAAACTTAACCCCAATAATGGAAAATTTGATAACATCTGCAACTGAAACGACGCCATTCTTAAAGCTCGATGCTGGGTTAGGTGAGTTTGTTATCGAAGGTAAATCTATTCCTAGTGATGCAGAAGGTTTCTATGGTCCCGTTTTACATTGGCTAAGTGAATATGTGGATAAACCAAATCTGAAAACAACACTTGTTCTAAAACTCGACTACTTTAATATTTCGTCATCAAAGAGAATTCTTTTCATTTTTTATAAGCTAAATGAGCTTATAGATGCCGGTCATCAGGTTAATGTTAAGTGGTATTTCCACGAAGGTGAAGACGATATGCATGAGGTAGGACAAGATTTTGCATTTATGGTAAATATCCCGTTTGAATTTATTGAATATTCTCACTACGAATCTTTAGCGGGATAATCGAAGTTTATTTCTTTCTCTTTTTTATTCAATCCAAATCGCTTTTCGAAGAGTTAGACAACATTCGTCTTATTCAGCTTGATGCAAATAGTTTAGCGTTAATATGAATGCCTCAAAATATAATATGAATAGAATTTTAAAGCATTGAAATATGTTGAAAAAGTTGAAAGAAAAGAGGCGTAAAAGTAAAAAGTCAAAAATTGGGGAAACTATTTGGCTTGGGTATGTTACATTTGCAGAAATTTTAATTGAATGCGAACAGTAGCAAAAATTGAACATCCTAAAATGGACATAAGTATTTATTTACGAGAAAATAAATACATTGTTAAAATCGTTATGGATCAGTATGAACAAGTTTATCGAATTAATGCAACTGATGTAACTGGAATGGATGACATGAAAGCCATGGTTAGTGGAGATTTTTTATCTACTGTCTATATGCGTTTTGTAGAAATGAGTAAGGATTTAAAAAATGCGTTTAATAATATCAATAAATTATCATGAACAACAAAGGATCATTATTAGTAAATAGTATACTAGGGGTAGCAATAATTATATTATTTGTTCTGCATTTTTCGGGAGATACTAAGTCTAATGTTACGGATACTTTAGTAGTAGAAGAAAAAGTAGAACCTGCATCTGTGGTTAAGAAACATCCGGCAGATTCAAATAGAGTTGGATTAACAATCGGTTATGTAAATAGTGATACTGTTACTGCAAATTATTTATTTAGTAAGCAATTAAATGCCGATTTGATGGCAAAGCAATCTTCAGCTGAAAACAAGCTAAGAAAGGAAGCAGAGAAACTTCAGGCGGATGCACAAAAATTTCAACAAGGAGCACCAATTATGGGTCGTGAAGAATTAGAAAGGACACAAGCAGAACTAATGCAAAGACAGGAAGAATTGCAAATGATGGAGTATGAGCTAAGTCAAAAATTACAAGACAAAGGTTATAAAGCCAATTACGATTATATTATGGCTACAGACAAGTACCTACAGAAAATTGGAAAAGAATTGGGTTACGATTATATTTTCGGGTACAGAACAGGTGATTTAGTAATGTATGCGAATCCTGATTTTGACATTACAAAGCAAGTTATTGAATTATTAAACAATGAATACCGTGCCGATAAAATGGCTGACTAGATGTTAATAGCTCAACAAAAATTAAAAGAAAACATAGCAGAGTACATTCTGTATATGTGGCAAGTCGAAGATATGATTCGCGCTTGTAACTTAGATATAGATGTAATTCAGGAAAGAATTGTCAACCCAATGGTAGATGACGATGCTATTCGAAAAGAGATTAGAGTTTGGTACGCAGATTTAATTTCTAAAATGAAATTGGAAGGCAAAGAAAAAAAGGGTCATTTAAGAGATCTTGATGATTTGTTTATTGAGATAAACTATTTACATGGCACTTTAATTGGTCTTTTGGGTGATGAAAAATACAAAGGTATTTATCAAACCGCAATGCCTTTAATGGATGATTTTAAAAAAAGAGCAAACACAAATAATATTACAGATATAGAGATTTGTTTTAATGGGCTATATGCGAAACTAATGTTACGCTTGCAAAATAAGCCTATCACACCCGAAACGGAAGAAGCTTTCAATGCATTTGCTCAGGTGTTGGGTTACCTATCCGTAAAATATAAGTTAATGAAAGAAGGAAAATTAGTTTAATATTCTTCCTTTTTCATATTTCATTTTGTATTCTTCATGTTTTCTCTAGTATCTTTGTAATAGATGCAAGAAGTTGACGATACATATTATCCCCCGAAGCCCGACATAGAAGAACAATCTAAAACCAATATTAATAAGTCATTATTGAGTTTGGGATTATTTATTTTGGTGTTTTATTTTTTGATCGATGATCTTCAAGTTTTATTTCTCATTGTACTTATTTTGTTTATTCACGAGATGGGACACTTTATTGCTATGAAAGTTTTTGGTTATAATGGTGTAAATATGTTTTTTATCCCATTAATGGGAGCAATGGTGACGGGCGAAAAAGACAGGATATCTCAATTGCAAAGAGCTATAATTGTCCTTGCTGGGCCTGTGCCAGGAGTGTTGATTGGTTGTGGAATAATTGCATATGCTCAAACCATTGGGCATGCTGGAGCAGCTGTTGCAGGTTTTATGTTTTTGTTAATTAATGTTCTTAACCTACTTCCGCTAGATCCTCTTGATGGAGGAAAACTAATTGAAACACTTTTCTTTTCTTCAAATGAAAAAATTAAGCAAGTGTTTTTAATTGCCTCAGTTGTATTTATGGTTGTAGCTGGCGTGTTTTTTCAAATGTACCTTTTGGCATTTTTAGGTTTATACATGTCGTTAAGAATTAAAATGGTAAAAAGCCTTTCTGAACTAAGGAAGAAAATAAGTGTATATAAAATTCCGTTGATTAGAACGTATGATGAATTGACAGATAAGGAATATTGGACAATTCGAAAAGAATATATAATGAGCTCTAAGCTAAACAAAATGATAGACCCAAATGAATATGTGGAATCTCAATTTGAAGATAGAATTGCTATTTCAGTTCGAAATGTTTTGATTACACCCATAGAAAAAGATATATCTGCCGCAGGTAAATTATTTTTATTATTGCTTTGGGCGGCTAGTCTTATTTTACCAGTTTTATATGCATTGCCTTATTTAGCTGAAATAATACTAAAATTCAGTTAGGCTTGAATGTAATAGACTTCATAGAGAGACATAAATTTGGGATATTAGGAACAATTGCTTTGCATATAGTTGTATTTGTTTGGCTCAACATTCAGATTGTAGAGTACGGCGTTTATGAGCCGAAAAATAAAATTGTAGCCGTATTAGATTATACGAATGAGGAAGAACAGCCTCAAAATGAACCAGCGGAAGTTTTAGATGAAAATGGAAATCCAATTGAGAGTAACTTGCTAAATGTTACTGCTAATGCGAATCAAGAAAAGACTACTTACACAGATGAGAATTTTAGTAAAAATCAAGCAGATAAAGACGTTTGGGAGGAGTTAAAGCGGATGGAAGCGGAGGAATATAATCGCATTAACGAAAATAAAGATACGCCAACAGATAATCCCGAAGATAATAAAGATAAAACGATTGATGAGAATTTAGTGAATGCTGACGCAGAGACAAACGATGATGCTTCCTATGGTGCAGATGTGAAAGCCATCGCTTCTTATTTTTTAGAAGGTAGATCTACCAGGAGCGAAAGTGTTCCTTCCTATAAATGTAGGGTTGAAGGAGTCGTTGTAATTGATATTAAGGTCAATCAAAAGGGAGATGTGATTGCACGAACCATTAATGAAAGTAAAACCAATACCCAAAATGATTGTCTGCGTACAGAAGCTTTAAATTATTCTAAAAAGTGGCGTTTCACACAAGACTTTGATGATTATATGCGTAAAAATGGCTGGATTAAATTTACATACGTAGCACAATAAATTCTTCTTCCATTTTTCATTTCATTTCCAATTCTTCCGTCATTGCGAAAAATTTCAGTAAGAAATTTTGTGGCAATCTTACATTAGTAAAGGAAAAAGCTGCTGCAATTTTTATATTCACTAAGTTATAGACGGCCTTCACTAAGTCGTGCTTTAATAAAAGAGACACTAACAATACATTTGAATCAATAAACTTTGTTTCACTAAAAAATGTATTATGAAAAATTCAATAATAATAATTGCCCTATTTATCAGCCCATCTCTTTTTGGAATTGAAAATGAAAAAATAATAACGTCTAAAGTTAAAAATGCGACTGTATTTTTGAAAGGGGCGCAAGTATTCAGACAAGGAAGGACTTCCTTAAAGCCTGGGACGAATAAAATAATATTCGATGATGTATCTCCTTATTTAAACCCAAAGAGTATTCAGGCTTCGGCATCAAATGGAGCATTAATTTTGGACGTAAAGCATACAATTTTTTATAAAGAACCAAAAGCACAAAAACCGCAAATTATTCCCGAAAGAATTCAAAAAGAGATTAATGGTTTAAATGATTCAATTCTAATTAAGCAGTATGAATTGAACATGGTTACGACTCTTAAAAACAACTTTCTTAACGAAAAGAAACTCATTATTAATAATAAGGTAATGCGGGGAGAAGGGAGAAATGATTCGCTTGAAGTATTGATAAAAGCGGTGAACTTTTACAGAGAGAGATTAGGAGAAATTGAGGCTAAATTATTTAAGGTAAAAGTTAAGGAGCATAAGCTTTCAAATAACTTTAATAAAATGAAAGAGCGATTGGCAGAGTTGAAGCGCTACAATCACAATATAGCACAACCAGTTGTATCGAACAGAAAGATTCATCGAGTAGTGATTACTGTAAATAGTGAAGTTGCAGCTTCTTCAACGATAAAGGTTAATTACCTTGTTGATAATGCTGGATGGCATCCTTCTTATGATTTGAGAGCGAGTGGAAAAGAGGAAATAAGCCTAACTTACAAAGCTACAGTGTTTCAAAAAACAGGAGAAAATTGGGATGATGTCAAATTGACTTTATCTACTTATAATCAAAATTGCAGTTTCACGATTCCTACATTGCCGACCTGGGATTTATTTGATAAGAAAACACGAATTCCAAAGCATCAATCATTTAGTTCTGGCTACATGTCTTTAGATACGGTGATGATAATGTCTAACGCAAATATTCCACAAGAAGCGCGTTTTGATAATGGTAAATTGCAGTTGGAACAAGCAACACCTGTCGATGATTTCTTAGCAGCACTTTCCAATAACCAAATGCAATCGGCATTAAATAATATTGAATTTAACATTGAGCAGCGTTACTCTATCCAACCAGATGGTCAGGAAGTATTGATGGTAGTAAAAAACGAAAAGTTAAAATCAAATTTCGAATATTTCGGAATCCCGAAAGTCAATACAGACGCATTTTTACTGGCGAAAATTACAGATTGGGAAAATATGAACTTGCTGCATGCCAAGGCAAATATCTATTTCAACAATACGTATGTAGGAGAAACCTATTTAAATCCAAATGTGCTGACAGATACACTACAAATTTCTTTAGCTCGGGAAAAAGGGATTGTAACTTCTCGAAAAAAGGTAAGCGATGACGATAAGAAAAACGCATCCGGTAAAAAAGTATCACGCGAAATTACAATTGAGTTAGTTGTAAAAAACAATAAAAACGAGACTGTAAATATGCAGTTAAAAGATCAAATTCCAATTTCTAAGCAAAAAGGAGTTACCGTTAAATCAATTGATTTGGACCATGCTGAATTAGATGAAACAACGGGATTACTTACTTGGAATTTACAACTCAAGCCAAATGAAACAAAAATCATTTCATTTACTTATAAAGTAGAGTACAATAAAGACATGGATGTGTTGTAAAATTAGGTTCAGTCATTCCGATAGGGTTTCCAACGCACAAAAAACATTTTTTTGTGCGTTATTTTTTTTGGTAATTGCAGAGGATTATACCAAAAACCTATATTTACCGTTCTGAATTAAAATAGTAGCACTATGAAAGTAAAATTTATTTTAGCATTCGTCTTTTGTTCCTTATTGTTTTTAAGTTCTTGTTCTACCACAAAAAAGTGTGATGGTAGTAAAGGGGTTAAAACAAATATGGGAACAATGTGATATTAACGAGTTCTTCATTCCTGCTAAAGCAGGAATCTTGTTAATGATGCCTTAGATTATTGTAATAAGATTCCTGATCACCGCTTTGATCGTTAGGAATGAAGTAAGGAGATGGTGCATAAACACACCCCCGTTTAAAACTACTTTATAATCAAGCGTTAATTGCATAGTACTTCCTTAATTTGGTGGTTGCTATGAAAAGATGGGTTTTCTTACTACTTCCGCTAGTAATATTTATTCTTCATTCCTGTTCTGAGGAAGTAAAGAAGGAAGTTGTTTTAGAAATTCCTACAGAACCTGTTACTAAAATAGATTTGCATTCTTCGTGGGTTGATTCGGTGTATAATACCCTTTCTCTTGAAGAACAAATTGGTCAATTAATTTGGATTGAAGTGGCTGACTTGAATGATTCAATTACAGAGATTCAAAAAGAATTCGCTGTAGGGGCTATTATCTCCAACTCCAAAAAGCACAATTACTTTCAGTTCTTTAATAAGTTAGATTCTATCAGAACCCCCGTATTGTTGGGTACAAATCAATGGCATTTGCCTTATACATTTGAAAACAATGCATGGGATCAAAATGAGTTTTTATCTACACAGAATGCCGCCCTTCTCTCTTCCATTTACGATTCTACGGTTCACTATTTTCATGACTTAAATATGCATTTAGTCATGAATACAGGAGACAGCACCTTTTATTCTAACCTCAATTTGCTAGATGGTTTTCAAAGCAGAATGGATAGCGTAATTCAGCATATGTCTGACAGTAATATTTTATCAGTGCTGTATAATGCGGATAATTGTGCAGATACCAATAATGAAGTAAGTGAATTGATTTATACATCTAAAATTATTGTTGATATTAATAATCAAATCCAGAAAGCTGATTATAGCGAAGGCCAACTAATAATTCACGGTCAAAAGTTTAATCACTCAGAAAATAATTATGACACTATCATTGATATTTTAAAAGCAGGAGAGGAATTCGTTTTACTTAAAAATATTAACGGAGCTAATTTCAAACAACTTCAAAAATCAATTAAACAGGCCGTTTCAACTACTATTTTTCATGCAGAAGTTATAGAAGTAAATGTTCGAAAAGCTCTAGCGCTTAAAGAATGGTTGGGTTTAACGGAAGTGTTTAAGATGAATGAAGAACACTTTGATAAAAAGCATATTGTCTCTTTACGCTCACAGCAATACCAATTAAAGCATAATAGTCAGATTTTATTGAAGAATGATAAGAAACTAATTCCACTAAAAGACTGGAGTAATACAGATTTTACATGGTTGAAAATTAGCAAGAAGAAGTTAAATCATTTTACAAAAGCTATCAGAAACTATGCTGATATTACTGCTTCTCCAACAACTGTGAAAGGACTTTCTGTAGACAGTAGTAGTACTCCACTGATAATTGTTTTGAATGAGCAGCTTGATTCTGTTTCGGGAGAGTTGTTTGCGGATAAAGTAAACTTATATGCTGGAAAGCAACAACTTGTAGTTGTAAACTTCCAGTATATAGAGAACTTAAAATATTTTAACGCAATCCCTTGTCTTATTCATATTTGGAATGCTGATCAACAAAGTCAAGAGTTAGCAGCACAGGCTATTTTTGGAGGAAACCCTATCAATGGAAAACTGGCATTTGATGTTGGTGATTTTAGGGCTAAATATGGATTAACAAGTCCTAAAACAAGATTGGCTTATGCTATTCCAGAAGCAGCGGGGTTCAATCGAGACTCTCTTAAGAAAGTCGGTCGAATAGCTAGAGACGCCGTTTACAATCAGGTTACTCCGGGTTGTCAAGTTTTTGCAGCACGCAATGGAAAAGTAATCTATCATCAAACGTTTGGCTATCATACATACGAACGAGATAAATTAGTCAGCAAAAATGATGTATATGATGTGGCATCTGTTACTAAAATTGCTGCAACTACTATTTGTGGAATGAAGATGTATGATGAAGGGCTGTATAAAATTTCTGATTCGTTAAAAGACCATTTACCCGATAGCCTTGCCGAAACATTAGGGTACAAAAGTCGAATGTCGAATACAACTTTTAAAGAGCTCTTTACACACACAAGCGGCTTGCCTTCTGGCTTGCCAATATATAAATTCATAGCATATATAGATAGTGTTATCGGAAAATTCGATCGGTATTATTGCGATGAATCAGACGGTTATTATTGCGTTGAGGTTGCTAAAGATTTTTATTTAGATTCTACCTATTTAGATAGTATGTGGATTTCGATGAATAGAATCTGGCCTGGAGAAAAAAAATATAAATACAGCGATGCCAACATGAATATGCTGTATCAATTATTTCGATCAAAATTAAAAGAGGTTTCATTCGATAGATATATGGCAAATCAGTTTTATTCTCCATTAAAACTGAGAACAACGGGTTATTTGCCCTTACAATATTTAGATACGTTAATTCATCCAATAACACCAACAGAGTTTGATACTTATTGGCGTTATCAATTGCTGAAAGGACATGTTCATGATCCGAATGCGGCTCTTTATGGGGGAGTTGCAGGTAATGCAGGTATCTTCTCAAATGCGAATGATTTGGGCGTTTTGTTTCATATGGTAATGAACAAGGGGTTTTATGGAGGGAAACAATATTTAACTCCGCAAACAATAAATAAATTTACAAGTCAGCAAGTTGGCAGTCACAGGGGGTTAGGGTTTAATAAACCAACTTATGAAAGTGTTAGTACGGTAGCTCCAGATTGCCCAACTACAGCATTTGGTCATACAGGTTTTACAGGCATTTGTGTTTGGGCAGATCCCGAAAATGACTTGCTCTTTATATTTGTAAGTAATAGGGTTCATCCAGATCCATCGAATAAGAAAATAGTGACCGAAAAAATTCGTAGTAGATTACATCAAGTTTTCTACGATCAATTAAAATATAATGGGGTTTATAAAAACAAAAAGTATCCGAAAGGATATATAAATGAAGCTGTTTTGTAGCTAGGGGTGTTATGGCCTTATACCGGACGGGTACATTATTTTTGTCTTGACACAAAAACAATGAAAAAAGGTCAAGGCTGCAAATCCTTCAATTGCTCAACTTGTAAAGCATAAGTGCAGTCGGGGGATTTCTTCATTTCTTCAGAACTTCCCTATTTACTAATGCTTTACTTCGTTTCGCGGCAATCAGGATTTGAGGCCGCACTACCTTCGGTTCTATTTTTAATTCATTTTTTTTGATGCATTAAATACAATATTTGCTAAATAGGTTATCACCCTAACTCCACTTCGACCTTAGCAATTGTTCTTAATAAATTCATCCGCAATGAGCGTTAAAAATGGTAAGCTGTCTGAACGCAGTGAGTTTTTGCCATTGAGCGAAGAGGAATTGAATTTATAAGGCTAATTGCGTAGTCGCCTAATAGCGCCTTTTTGTTTACTTTTTTAGCGCTAGCAAAAAGTAAAAGCCTCCACGTTTTTTAGCGCGTAACCAAGTCCTAAATACTAGTTATATTGTTTTAAAACAATTCACTGTGAATTTTAATTGGAGCAGCCCAACTCTTGATTGGTAATATACTCTACATTTGAGTAGAATAATTGAACCGTTAATCCCATGAAAATAATATCTAGTATAATTTTACTTTTTGTCCTTACTACAGTCGTTAGTCAAGGTAATCATCCGGAAGGTCTCTTAAAAATTCAAAAAGTAAAAACCTATTGGGATATGGACAGCACACTTGTTAGAAGTCTGGGGTTTTATAACAAAACTGGTTATGGATCGGTAGGGGAGAGAACTGGGCTTTGGCGGTTTTGGAATAACAAGGGGATAATTGAAGAAACGGTATTTTATTGGATGGGATTTAAGCACGGAAAAACGCAGCAGTTTTATCCAAATGGAAAATTATTTGTTGAAGGATATTACTATTTAGGAGTCGAAGATTCTTTATTTAAAGCTTATTATGATAATGGAAACTTGGCAGAAAAAGGGAATTATGCTGGTATTTCAGATGTCTTTTTAGAAGATACAGCCAATGCCGATTGGGCAATGAAATTAGATCAATTTGAAGCAGTTAAAATTGGTAAATGGGAATATTTCTTTGAAAATGGAAAACCTATGATGGTGACCAATCATAAAGAAAATGATTCAACCGAATACATGATGGAATATTATGATACTTCGGGAACCGCTACTGTTACAGGAGGTGCGGGGTCAATTATAAATAAGTACTCTACTGGAAAACCAAAAGAAGAAGCACATTATAAGAATGGACTACGAGATGGTGTTTTTAAAGAATGGAATGCAAACGGCACGCTCAAAACAACGGGTGAGTACAAAGAAGGTAAAAGAACCGGACCTTGGGAGTTTCGTTATTTTGTTACCGATCAGGTATATCAAGAAATAAACTACGACAATGGATTGAAGAAAGGTGTTTTTAAAGAGTATTTACCAGATAGCACATTGGTTTTAAATGGGATGTACGACAATGATTTAAAAAATGGTAAATGGGAATATTTCTTTGAAACAGGAACAAAAGATATGGTAGGAAATTTTGTAGATGATTTGCAAGATGGTAAATGGAGCTTTTGGTACCCAAATGGGCAATTGTATTACGAAGGTAATTTTATCAAAGGAGGTAAAGACGGGTTCTGGCAGTTCTTTTACAAAACCGGAGAAACTTGGAAAGAAGGAAGTTATAAAATAAATTTAAGAGAAGGGGAGTGGACAACGTGGTTTGAAAATGGCCAAGAAGCCTTGAAAGGAAGTTACGTACAAGATAAAGAAAATGGCGACTGGTCAGCGTGGTTTGAAAATGGCCAGTTAAAAGACCAAGGGGCTTATGATATTGCTAAAATGAAGGGGAATTGGAAAGGATGGTATCCAAACGGGAAGAAAAGATACGAAGGGCCTTATACCAATGATATGCGAGACGGTAAATGGTCTTTTTGGACAGATAAAGAAGTATTAAAGGATGTAGGAAGTTTTAAAGTCTTAAAAAGAAAAGGAGATATCACCTTTTCAGAGGATGATGGATATGATCAAAGCTTTAGGCATGGGCATTGGAAATCTTATAGTGATCTCGACGGGGAGTTAACCAGTGAGGGAGATTACTCTTATGGGAAGCAAGATGGTAAATGGGAATATTATTACCCAGGTGGAGTAATTGTAGCAACAGAAAATGCATATGGTGATGGGATGTTAAATGGCGTTTCAAAAACATATACTAGAAGAGGAGAGGTTCAAAATGAAATCGGTTATAAAAACAACAAGAAGCATGGCGCTATGAAGGTTTATAACCGAAAAGGGAAATTGATGCTGCATGTTATATATAAAAATGGTGTACGTACAAAAAGTCTTGTGATGAGAGGTCAAGAAGCAAAGATTATGTATAAATACGGTTCGGGAGACAAGCCCAAGAAAAACAAATCAAAGAAAACCAAAGGCTCGTCCATATTAAGGTAGGTCGGATTATACTTTAAAAATAATTGCTATATTTAACATAGTTAATTATTTATGCAAGTCTATGATTAGAGCGCTACTTTTACTTTTGCCCCTTCTTTTATCTATTTTTTCATTTGCTCAAACAGCAACCTTGAAAGGTGTTGTTGTTGATGGGAATACCAATGAAACTTTAATAGGTGTTACAATTGTAATGGCAGATGGATTAGGGACTGTTACTAACCTGGACGGGGAATATTCACTCAAAGTTCCCCCAGGTTCTTATGCCGTTGTTTATAGATATGTTGGGTATGATAATCAAAGCATAAATATCACGCTTGCTGCCGGTGAGGTAAAAGTGTTGGATAGAAAAATGCGCGTTAATTCTAGTCAATTAAATGATGTAGTAATATCTGCGGGTAAGTTTGAGCAATCAATTGGAGATGTGCCTGTATCTATTGCCATTATAAAACCAAGTTTACTAGAATCTAAAGCTACTGTTACTTGTGAGGCTATTTTAGATCAGGTTCCTGGAGTTCAAGTTTTGGAGAATCAAATTAGTATTCGGGGAGGAAGCGGATTTAGTTATGGTTCTGGAAGCCGCGTATTATTGATGGTAGATGATATTCCAATGTTAGCAGGTGATGCAGGAGATATTAAATGGTCTTCACTTCCAATAGAGAATGTGGAACAGATTGAAGTAATTAAAGGGGCGTCGTCCGTCTTATACGGTTCGTCTGCTTTAAATGGGGTTGTGAATATTCGAACAGCTTATCCCAAAGCAGTGCCAATGACCAAAATAAACTTTTCTAATGGATTTTATATGGCAGGGTTTGGTGATCAAAAGGGAAGAAAACAAGATGGTACCGATACCGTATTTAACCGGTCCTCTCAAAAATGGTGGGATGGCGGAGGTCCATATTACGTTTCGGGTAATTTTTTACATTCTAGAAGAATCAAAGAAAACTTTGACTTTGTGGTTGGGGGTAATTTTTATGTAAATGATGGAATCAAAAAGGGTGCAGATGAAAATAGGTTTAGGTTTAATACGAATACTAGGTGGCGATCTAAAAAACATGCAGGATTAAGTTATGGCTTGAACTCAAACTATAATGAGGAAACAGGAAATCTGTTTTTCCTTTGGCATAATGCCGATAGTGTATTGATGCCTCAGGGATTAACAGATACTGCTACTACAACATTAAGTGGATATCATTCTTACCGATTAAATGTTGACCCATTTATTACTTTTATAGATACCTCTGGCAGAAAACATTCGTTGAAAGGAAGGTTTTACAATACGACAAATAAAAACAACACAAATCAATCATCCATAGCAACTTCATATTATGCAGAATATCAATTTCAGCAGCAATATGATAATGGCGTTACATTTACAACAGGTCTGACAAACACATATACCAATGTTGTTGCAGAATTGTATGGTGATCACACTTCTAATAATTTTGCAGTATTTGCGCAAGGAGATTTAAAATGGAAACGATTTAATTTTACTGCCGGCTTAAGAGGTGAGTATTATAGAATAGATACTACGAGTACGTCAACAGCATATTCAATTAAAGCAGATACATTTTCAATTCCTATCAAACCTGTTTTTAGACTAGGAACGACCTATCGACTTGCGGAAGAAACCTATTTGCGTGCTTCTTATGGGGAAGGATATCGTTTTCCAACTATTGCAGAAAAATTTATTGCCACAAGTGTTGGTGGTTTAACTCTCTTTCCAAATGCAAATGTTAAAGCAGAAACAGGCTGGAGTGCTGAATTTGGAATCAAGCAAGGCTTTAAGATTGGAAACTTTATGGGTTATTTAGATTTAGCTGGGTTTATTACAGAGTACAAAGATATGATGGAATTTACCTTTGGAATTTATGATTCTACCGGTGCGCAATGGAATACGGCTGTAATGGGCTCTCCAAGCTTTAGCAATGTAGGTTTTCAATCTCAAAATGTTGAAGACGCTAGAATTATTGGAGGTGAAATTTCTGTCGTAGGAAAAGGGAAAATCGGAAAAGTTGATATCGGAGTTCTTACTGGTTATACCTATATTCTTCCAAAAAGCATTAGAGCCGATTCAGCATATTTAGCAACTTTTAGTGATTATTATACCACTACAACCGATGCTAATGGTGTTGAAACTACAGTAGCTGACCCTGACGTCATCTTGAAATATAGAAATAGACATAACTTTAAATTGGATATTGAATTTACGTATAAGAATTTTGCAATAGGAATTAGTAATCGATACAACAGTTTTATGGAACAGATAGATGAGACATTTACGTCTCCGATTTTAGGAAATCTTATTTTACCGGGTTATGGGGATTACAGAAATGCGCGAAGAATGGGAGATTACATATTAGATTTGAGAGTAGCTTTCAATGCGTCTAAAAACTCCAAAGTTTCTTTCTTAATGAATAATGCGCTTAACAGAGAGTATTCTAATCGCCCTGGAAATGTTTTGCCGCCAAGAACATTTCTTATACAGTATTCGTTTAAGTTTTAATGAAACAATATTTGGATTGTTAACTGCAATTGAATTCCCTCCATACTTTTCAGATTATAGCCTTAAGGGACTCTTTTTTGTCCCTATAGCATTTGCTAAATAGAGTGGGAAGTACTCATCAAAGCAAACTATATTTGATTTTGATATGTAGTGTTATAAACGTTATTTTTACCCAATGAAAATTGCCATACTGGATAAAGTACACCCTTTAATTGAAGAGGAGCTCTGTAAGAAGGGTTGGCAATGTGTCAATTTGTTTGAAGCGTCTAGAGAGGAGTTGAAACAAACAATTCATTCATACCAAGGCATTATTTTAAGAAGTAGAATCAAAATGGATCATGACTTCTTAAAAGAAGCGACATCATTACAGTTTATTGGTCGGCCTGGAGCAGGTTTAGAAAATGTTGCTTTAGACTATTGTGAAGCGAATGGGATAAAAGTATTTCGATCTCCGGAAGGAAATAGAGATGCAGTAGCGGAGCATGCAATAGGAATGTTGCTGAGTTTGTTTAATAAGCTTAAAAAAGCAGACACTGAAGTAAGAAAAGGTGTTTGGTTACGAGAGGAAAATAGGGGTGTAGAATTGAGAGGTAAAACTATTGGTATTATTGGATATGGGTATATGGGCAGAGCATTTGCTCAAAGGCTGTTAGGTTTTGGAGTTAGGGTTATTGCTTATGACAAATACCTTCAGGGTTTTGGAGATGAGAATGTTAAAGAAGTTGGTCTTCAAACTATTTTTCAAGAGGCAGAGGTGGTAAGTTTGCACACACCACTAACCACAGAAACAATTGGTTTGGTAAATAGTGCGTTTTTAAAAAAATTCAAAAATCCCATTTATTTTATCAATACAGCGAGAGGTCAGTCAGTTGTTACAAAGGCAATTGTTGATGGAATTGAAGCACAAAGTATTTTAGGGGCCTGCTTGGATGTTTCTGAATACGAGAGCTCTACTTTCACAAAATTAGAAACTCGAAATCTTCCAGAAGAATTAGCGTATCTATACGGTTCAGAGAACGTTGTGTTGACACCGCATATTGCAGGTTGGACACATGAAGCCAAGTTTAAAATGGCTGATTATTTAGTCAAAAAAATATTGGACGAGTTTAGTTAGCCAAAACCAAATCTAGCATTGCTAATTCATAACTTTGCCATGGCACAACAGAATTCACATTGTGTTTCAGTAATTCTTTTCGAGTTGTTTCACCAATAGAAATTACACGTTGACCACTTATTGAATTTTCCGTATTAAAAAATGCTTCAACATTAGAAGGACTGGTAAAAACGAGAATGTCAGATTCCGGTAATTTAAAATCAAGTTTTTGAATTGTTTTATAAACGATTAATTCTGTTACTTGTGTTTTAGGTAATTTTTTCTGAATTGTTCTCACACTCTTATCAGAAACAGGAAAAAGTACTGAGCCTTTACCTAGTGCTTTTACAAATCGTTTTGCAACTTTTTGTGTATTGCCTTTGCCTATGTAATCTGCTTGTGCATATTTTGCTAGCGCTTTTCCAGTAGCTTTTCCAATAACACCAAATTTAGTCCCGTCTTTATAAGAGGGTTTATTTTCAAAAAACGCAGAAACGGCATTGCTAGAGCTAAAAAATATCCAATCAGATTCAGGTATTTCTTCAAATGGAACAGGAACGATTTCAATTAATGATTCATCATGAAGTTTGTATCCTTTAGGTAAGAACCGTTTAAAATCACTATCCGATTTTAGTTCTCTAGAAATAAATACACGCTTACTTTCTTTTGCCTTGAGTAATTCTACTATTTCCTCAGCAGATGTGTTTTCTACATAGAGTCTTTTAGGAATTTCTTCTGAAGTTTCTGCTTGAGAAACCCAAGTTTTCATAATTCCATATTCTTCTTCACAGTAAACTCCCAAGGGCAGTTGACATCCTCCATCCAATAGATTTAATACTTTTCGTTCAATGTAAATACACTTTTGAACGTCTCTATCGTTCATTTGTTGAAGTAGTTTGAACAATTCCGTATCGTTTTCTCTTATTTGCAATCCAAGCACTCCTTGTGCCGGAGCGGGGATAAATTCTTTAGGATCTAGTGTTACAACATGAAATTCAGAAAGATCTATTTTAAGCCTTGTGACTCCGGCTTTTGCCAGCATAATAGCATCGTAATCTCCTTCTCGCAATTTATTGATTCGAGTTGGAACGTTCCCGCGGAGTTCCTTAATTTCTATATCAGACCGAAAAGCTAATAATTGCGATTTTCTCCTAGCAGAAGAAGTTCCAACAATTGCATTTTCTTTCATAGAAAACCTTTTACTTGAATTAACGGCTTCCTTTCTAATTAAAAGTAGTTCAGAAGGGTCTTCTCTATCTGACACAGCTGCAACAAGCAATCCTCTTGGAGGGTTCGTTTCTAAATCTTTATGTGAGTGAACCGCTAAATCAATCTTTTTATTTAGGAGCGCTTCTTCAATTTCTTTAGTAAAAAAACCTTTACCCTCCATTTTATCAAAACTTAGGTCTTGAATTTTATCCCCTTGCGTTTGAATAATCTCTAGCTCAACAGTACATCCTAAATCTTCTAGTTGAGATTTCACTCTATATGCTTGCCACAAAGCGAGGTCACTTCCACGTGAACCAATAATTACTTTCTTGCTCATGTTGGAATTATTGTTGATTTTTAATTAGTATTTCTCGAGCCATTTTCATGGGAACACTAATGTATTTTTTCTCTAAATAAGAAACCACTTTGTCTAATACTTCTTTAGATTCTCCATCTAGTTGATTTAACTCTTTGGCAAAAACTTCAGTGAAGGCTTTTTCTTTAATATCTTTTACTGTTTTTGGAACAGCTTTCATTGCTATTTCAACCCTTCTAAGATGAAATGCTTTTTTGAAATCTTCAAAGTGTTCTTTTAATATTTTATTACACTTAGTAATTTCTTTTTCTCTCTCCTTAAGGTTTTGTTCAGCAATAATTTTTAAATCTTCTACAGCGATTAATTGAACATTATGTTGCTTTGTCAACTGTCTATCAAAGTCATTCGGAACAGCAAGATCAATAACAATTTTCCGAGAAGTATCATTATCTAATAATCTACTATAAACATCTTTTGTAAATATTTTGTTGGCAGATCCTGTGCAGGTTAAAATAACATCAAAATCTCCTTTGTAATTACTTAAATCGGATAATGGTAAAGCTACTCCATTTACATTTCCAGCTAACCATTCAGCCTTTTCCAAGGTTCTATTAAAAATAGTGAAATTATTAAAACCATGCTTATCTAGAAAACGAAGCATGTTAGCGTTGGTTTTTCCAGCTCCTACGACTAGAAATTTCGAATTACTATTTATATTGAGGCTTTTTAGCTTGTGATAAGCTAAGGAGACAACTGAAACGGGTTTAGTAGCTATGTCACTTTGCGTGTAAACTGCTTTAGCGGCGTTTATTGTTCTTTCAATAGCCATTCGAATAACATCTCCTGTAAGATTCATTTGTTTCGAATCTTCAAATGCTTTTCGAAGTTGTGTAATGATTTCTCTTTCACCAATTACCAAAGAGTCTAATGATGAAGCTACATTGAATAAATGCAAAACAACTTCTTCACCTTGCAATATAGAACAGTTTTCAGTTGCAAAACTTATTTGTTTGGAGTCCCAATCAGGATTAAATGCTTGAAAGAATTTAACTAAGTACGCATTCGTTAAATTTTCATTTGTGGTAAATACAAATTCTACTCTGTTGCAAGTAGAAAGATACATGAGCTCATTAATATTAGCGTTTTGGCACAAAAAATCAAGTCGGTCTTGTTTTTCCGTGTCTTCGACGTGAAATTTACCTACTTCATCTATATGAGTAGTTTTGTGGGTAAATGCTATGACTTTTAATGTCTTCAGAATCTCTCTTGATTATGGCAAATGTGTTAAAGAATGCCTCTTTTTATGTCATACAAATGTCATACAATGTTTAATTAGAACCTTTCTGAATAAATGTTGTTTATTCCTGGTTTTGTTTCTGTTTATTAAAGGGTAGATCATAACTTCATTCAAAGGTTTTATTAGAGAAATAAAAGAGGGGGCTACCTACAAAATTTGGAATGAATTTCATCAAGCTACTATAGAAAGTAACACCTCATATTAATGAGGTAGAATTTGTCGAAACAATAGGGATAATGCTGAAAAGTTAAACATAGATAGAGGTTTTCAACCTTTGCCATTTAACAAGTTAACCAAAAACCTTTCAAATAAGCATGTTGATTACCTTACCTTTGGTTGGTTAATAGCTGCCGTTATGTTTAAAGTAATTACTATTGTTTGTCTTTTTTTATTTTCAGGGTTGAATGCTCAGGAAAACGCTTTTCAGAAAAATGGAAATGTAAAATCTGATCAGGAAGTATATGCTGAAGGGCAGCCAGAATATTCCAGGGTACTGATTATTCCTTTTGAACCGAAAATGTACATTTCTAGTGCAGATAAAGAGATTGCTAATCGGACAAATCTTACCCATCAAGAGATTCGAGAAAATATGCGATATGGCATATCTAACCAAATGAGACATGCAGTAGGTAAAGGAATGAAATCGGTTTCGTTAATGCATATTGATACCGGAGATGTTGGAAGAGATTTGGGCTATATTTATAATTCTATCGGCTATAAATACAAGCCTTTACCCTTAGAGGATGTTGCTATGAATAAACAAAACGAAGAGGACGCAAAACCAATAAATAAATTGAAGGGGTCATTTAATAAGTTGGTAAAACAAGATAAACTTGCTCCCAAAGAAACTGATGGAGAAACACGGATAAAAAATGGTCAGATTCAGTCGACGGTTAGTTACGGAGAGAAGTTTATGAATACGTCTATTCATAACCCTAATTTACTAAAAGTATTGAGCGCTAAATACAATGTGGATGTTTTTCTTTTCATTAATGAGTTAAACATTGAAGCAGCTGCACCCGCCTCTAGAACTGGGCTATCGACATTATCTTACAAAAGAAAAGTGAAAGTACATTATACCATTTTTGATAAGGACGGTAAAGAGCTTCATGGAGGTGCTGCCATTGTTTATATGCCAGCTACTACCAACGATATGAATAAAATAATAAATAACTATTTTCCAATTTTGGCACAAAATATGTCCGATAACATGCCGGGGGCACAGACTTCAAAACTCGATCAGCAGAAATTGAAAGAGGAAGAAAGAAAAGCTACAGAACAACGAGAGGAGATTAAAAAACTATAGGTGATTTCTTTATTTATTGCCGCTGGCTAAATTATTTTATTTGTTACCTATTTAATCAATGAGTTTTCACACGAGAAATTAATCCAACTCAGTTACCAGAATTTTCCTGTAAATAAAAAAAGGACTGTTATAAACAATGACAAAAACCTTATAAATGGAGATAAAGTATTCTTGCAAAAGGATGAAGTGCTCTTTTTTATTGTTGGCTTAATTCTCAGGAGCTAAATTGTTAAGAACTCTGAGAAACTAAAATAAAAACACACCGTTACACTATCACATAAAAAATAAAATGATTACTCTAAAAGGACATATATTCAATGAGCATTGCAGATTTAAATTAAAATCTGGAAAGGAGGTTTATGGGATAATATGGCAAGTAAGTGTTGAAGATGCACCAGCTTATTTCTTTACTTCAGCATCCCAAAAAGAAAAAATAGAAACATCTGAAAACCGATTAGAAATGATTCAAGAATTGGGTTTCGAATTAGATATTAATGATGTAATGATGTCTGAGAATCTAGCTTCTTAATTTTATAACCTTTAGTTTTTTTAGCTAATCCTATCCTCATTACCACATCTCAAAACTTAAAGCTCTTCAGGTAAAAAGGCTCAAAATAAGCCACATCTTCAAATTCCTTTTTGGAAAACTTTAGATAAGACAGATTTGTCATTCCTTTTGAAGAGGATAAATGATTTTCAATCCTGACATTAGCAGGAATAACTGCATTGCATTTTTTAGCACCATCACCAATCAAGATAATTTCTTTGTTGGCGTCGAAAAACTCTGCATCAATCACTTCTGCTGAAATAGAAGTGTGCATCTCAGCTTTATTATTAAATGCTGCTATATAGACTTCCATTCTTCTCGCATCTATCATTGGCATCAAAATAGTATTTGCATCTACCACGTTATTGTTTAAATAATCCCTAGCTAATACCGATAAAGAATCTATACTGATTAATGGGATGTCTAAAGCATAACAAAAACCCTTGGCACTAGAAACCCCAATTCTCAAACCCGTATAAGACCCTGGCCCTTTCGAGACGCAAACAGCGGCTAAATCTTCAAGTTGGTAATCTACTTGTTTAAATAACTCTTCAATAAATACGTTTAGTTTTTCAGAATGAATGTATTTATCAGAAGATTCTTCTTTAAAGGCTAGAAGCTCTCCATTAAGACCAAGTGATACCGAACAAACTTTTGTAGATGTTTCGATGTTTAATATTAAGGTCATTGAATAGAGATTGGTAAGGTTGATTTTGTGTGGTTAGATAGTTTTAGTCTTTAGATTATTCAATACTCGTAACAATTACTTCAACTCTTCTATTTGCTTTACTTTGACTTTCTGTAAGCGCCTTTTTGTAAATAATTTTAGAGTTGCCATAGCCGACATAAGTTAGTTGAGTTGGTTTTATGTTTTTATCAACTAAGTAGTCGACAATAGCTTTTGCTCGCTCCTTTGAAAGTTTTTTATATATTCCTTTATTTCTTCCTCTGGCATTAACATGCCCTCCTATTTCGACGTTAATGTGTGGGTTTTCCTTTAAAAATGAAGTTAGTAGTATTAAATCACTTGCACTAGAAGGGAGAATGGTCGCTTTGTCTCCTACAAAACTTATGTGTTCAAATTTTAATTTCGAGCCTATTGTTAATTTTTTAAGTGGAAAAATGAGTGTTGAATCTCTTGTTGTTTTATGAAAATAATTAAACGTTTCTTGCTCATATCCTTTAGATGTAAGCGTAATTTTGTAACGCGTAAGTCTTCTAAAGTTATTTATTGTCAAGTCATCAATATTATCGTTATCAAGTGAGTCAGTGCTTCTCAAACCTTGAATTTCTAAACTTAGGGGTTCAATTTTTGCGCCAGTTTGATCAACTGCGCTAATATGTATTTTTGGTGGTGATTCTTTTACTTCAGGAATTTCGATAATATCCATTGTGTCTTCTGTAGTTTTTTCTAAATAAACAGTTTCAAATTGGAAGCCTCCTATTGTGCCATAAGGACCGTCAATTATTAGATAATACTCTTCACCAGCATTCGCCAATAAGGGTGCTGAGAAAGAAGGAGATCCCCCTGCCGCAGCGAAGTAATTATCGTATCCATCTTTTAATCCAGTTACACTTTTTTCTTCAGGCTTTTTTCTGCATATATTGGAACGAACGGGGAGTATTTTATTAGTAGCTATAGAATCGCAATAATTATCGCCATTTATTTTAAAAATTGAAAAATCATAATCTTCATTCGGTAAATCAGGGCGAATAAAAAATTCGAACTTTGCGTCTTTAGTGAAAATCAACTTAATCCAAAGTGTGTTGTGCTCTTTGGTAAAAAAATAAGGATTCCGAATATCATGTCCTTTGATTTCCATTTTGTATCCATGTCCTTTAGGGATATTTATGGCTCCGGTAATAGAGTCGTAAAAAACAACAGCTCCAGAACAATCAGATTGTTCCTTGCCAAATTTTTGACCAAACCCAATATTGGTTAAAGCAAGTAATATGATTAATAAAATGGACTTCATTGGTTGCTATATGCAAGTTTAATGAAAGAATTTTAGTTACAAAAGATTACTTTTTAACAAAATATTATTTTCGCCTTTATAAAATGTAATATTGAATAAATTCCGGACAAACGTTTTTTGTCGTTGCCCGGAGAATTTATGATAATCGTAGTCGAAATAGCGTCGAAGGTAAGATAAAAATAAAATTATTTAGCGATCACTACCTGGGCGGCTTGAGCGATAAAAACAGGATTAAAAACATGAAATACCACACATGTTAAAATACTTTTTTACGAAGAACGAAATTTTGCCCTAAATACACACTTTTAACTTGTTCATCATCTGCCAATGCTTCTGCAGTGCCAGATTTTAGAATTGAACCTTCAAATAATAAGTACGCTCTATCTACAATACCCAAGGTTTCTTGAACATTATGATCTGTTATTAATATTCCTATGTTTTTTTTCTGAAGATCTAAAACAATTCGCTGAATATCCTCTACAGCAATTGGGTCCACTCCTGCAAATGGTTCATCAAGAAGAATGAATTTTGGATTAATGGCTAATCCTCTTGCAATTTCAGTTCTTCTTTTTTCCCCTCCAGAAAGTTTATTTCCTAAATTTTTCCGAACATGTTGTAGTCCAAATTCATTTAAAAGTTCCTCCAACCTTTCCTTTTGTTTGGTTTTAGAGAGTTCGGTCATTTGTAGAATCGCAAGTATGTTATCCTCTACGCTTAACTTTCTAAAAACGGAGACTTCTTGTGGTAAATATCCAATCCCCATTTTTGAACGTTTGTACATGGGAACTTTTGTTATCTCTTTATCGTCCAAAAAAACCCTACCAGAATCTGGTTTTACCAGACCAACAATCATATAAAAGGATGTCGTTTTTCCAGCGCCATTTGGTCCTAATAAACCAACAATTTCTCCTTGTTTGACTTCTATAGTTACACCTTTTACAACTTCTCTACCTTTGTAAGCTTTTTTTATTTCTTCTGTTCGTAAAATCATAAAACCGCTCTTAAAACTCAAATTGTAATTTCCCTCTAACTCCAAATGGACTAACTTTTATTCCATCTACTTCATGGCTTAAGTAGGTTAGTCTCCAAACAGCATCTACTCTTAAAAATGAAAATATATTTTCGATTCCTGCTGCTAATTCCATGTAAGGCTTTGCTTTTAATGTAGTTGTATAATCTGCTAAGGCCATTAAATTAGTGTTTTTTTGGTGAAGCCTACCGTAAATGCCTTTAAAGGTAACGACCTCTCGCCATTTTAATTTACTGAGTAGCGGGATTTTATTTAAAAAGAGACCTCCAAAATGTTGATGTACATTAAAACTGATATATTCATCACTTACAAATTCATTGATGTTCATTAGGTTGTAAGCTTCTTCGTTGTATCCCCATGTTTCATTTCCAGGATGTACTTCTAGTAAAGGGTACGGGAGATTGCCCCAAACTTTTCCAACTGAAAATTGATATTTTGTAGTTCCAATAATGTGTAACGAAAATTTATGCTTGTAACCAAAAACAAGTTTGTGATATTCATATTCACTGTTAAATAAATTTGGAATTCCATAAGTGTAAAATACCGTAAGAGTCGGGTGTTTGGTTCCTAAAGAAACTCTGTCGAACTCTCCAGAAACATGTTTTTCATGGTGGGCATAGCGGATCAATAATGAAGCTTCAGAAGTTGTAATATTTGTTATTGAATCTGGAGTTGAATTTTCTGAATTTGTTTTTATAAAAGGCGTTATTCCTAACGGTGAAATCGAAGCATTTCTAAACATTAAAGTACTCTGCAACCCAGCCATCCATTCTCTCTCGAAAGAAGCTCTATATTCAGTATTAAAAACCAATTTATTTAGTGGGTTTCTTCTTGCAATTGAAGAAACCACATTTGCAGAATTAAAGGAATTTGAATTTAACCCTATTTGCTCAACATCATGTTTGTAAACCAATTTTACGAGCCTTCTTGGCTTTTTTGTGATAAAGAATCGTGTACCACCTCCGTATTTAAATTCTTCGTCAAATAAGCCATACGCTGCGTATCCAGATATTTCTATAGATTTACTAAAATCGTTACTAGTTCTCCCTCCCATACTAAATCGATGTCCTTCAATAGGGTTCCAGCTGTATAGAGAATATATTGGGCCAATTTCAAATTTTCCCATTATTTTGTATCCTGTAGCAATAGTTTTAATAATGTCAGTGTAACTCCTAATTATTGGTAAGTTATTTAATGTGTCGATCATGTCATAAATACCTTGCTCTTTTTCTGTTAGTGTATCCTGCCGGTGTTCAGTCCAGTATTCTTTGCTTTTTAGTTGCACGCTATCTTCGACAACAATATTGTCTAACCCCTTATAGAATTCATCCGGTTTGGTTTTGTTTATAACGAAGTCAGAGTAGTGCGTTGCTTTTCGTCCATAAAATCCAGTTTTATTTTTTGCTAAAGAAAAAGAGATGAATAGCTCATCTTTTGTCAGCATCCAAACCTCATCTTCTACTTGTTGGAAAGTTTGCGTAATAGATAATTCTTCCACTAAATTAAGGTTGGCATCTTTTGCCATTTCGCCTTCAATCTTTTTAACAGCATAAGTAGTATCGTGAATCCATATAGTTCCATCAAGGGTTAATTCTCCTTTCCTCTTCGGTATGTATTTTAATTCATAACACCAATACCCATCAATATTCATGCTATCCATTAAGTAATATTTATAATAATTTAATCCATAATTTGCTATTGGGCTAATGAAATCCCTTCCTAATAATTTTAGGTGATTTTCATAAACATTAATTTGCTGATACATGTCTCCTGTAAATTGTGACACACTGGCATTGTCAACTCCAGAAACTCGAGTAGCTTTTATTATTTCTTTGTGAGATTTTGGGTTTTTCCGATAGTGATATTGAGATAACGATTCTGAGATTAATATTGGTAAATAGGGTTTGCCTTCAGTAGAATTAATGTTGTCAAAAATAAAATCGAACTTTTTAAACACTTTACTTTTTTGAAATTTATTTGAGAGGTTATTAATGTCAAATTCCATTTTATTGTAAACTTCGTACTCATAAGACTCCAGTTTCTCTCTATTATTAATATGCTTGTTTGCAATTACCTTTTCAAGAATTGGATGTGCTAGATTTATTTCATTTGGAATTACCATTAATTCAGGTAAATCTGTTGCCGCTTCTGAAAGCTTAAAATTTATCTCCTGAGAAATATCTTTTTTTATGGCAATGGACGACCTTGTGTAGCCAACAAAGGAAGCTGTAAGTGAGTCCGTGGCATAATAAGATACTATTTCATATTTTCCATCTAAGTCTGTTGTTGTTCCAATTTTAGTCCCCTGAAACATAACATTAACAAAAGGCAGCGTTTCTCCAGTATTCACATCCTTTACAGTGCCATAAACTTTCGTTTTTTGACTAAAGCCATTTATACTTATTAGCAAAATAATGCAAATTAATATGTGGTCAGTTTTAATCAATTTATTTCCACGAAGTTATTTTATTTTTTTTGCCACTCTTTTTGAGGCAATGATCCCTATTTCATATAGAATTAATATAGGGAAAGATACTAATACTTGACTTATAATGTCTGGAGGCGTTATTATTGCAGAGAGTACCAATATGGCAACCAAGGCATGTTTTCTGTACTGTATTAGGAGTGCTGGTGAAATAATACTTAGTTTGGTGAGAAGGTAAATAATTATAGGTAGTTCAAAAAAGAGTCCACTAAAAAGAGTTGTGGTGGTTATCATTGTCATATAACTATTGATAGTGAAATTATTTTTAATGTCTGCGGTAAGTTTATAAGAACCAAAAAACTGAACGCATAATGGACTGACTAAAAAGTAGCCGAATGCTACTCCAAAAAAGAATAGTAGCGAGCCATAAAATACAATTCCTTTTGTTACATAGACTTCTTTGTTTTTAAGCCCAGGCTTTACAAAACTCCATATTTGATGAAAAATAAATGGAAAGCACATTAAAAAACCTCCTACTATAGCAAAGTACATATTTGTAGCAAACTGCTGTGTCATTTCAATCGATTGAATGTCAATAGGGATATCTGTGCCACATAATGTGTCTTTTAACCCAAGTGATTGAGATACCCAACAAAAGAATCGGTAAGTAGGGAAATCCATTTCTGACATGGCTAAATACACATGATTAATAATCGGGTCTGTGTAAATAAATAAAACCGTTGCTATAATTAATATGGCAATGGAAGACTTTACCAAGCGCCATCTCAATTCCTCAAGGTGTTTTAAGAAAGGCATTTTTTTATCGTCTTTTTCTTCTTCAACCATTTTATATAAGTATATCTAATGTTCAGGGCAGCGAAAATACGGAATATCGTTAAATTAATCATATATGAAGAGGTATATAAAAGAAGTATATAGTAATACGGAGCAAAGTCGAACTGTGTACGCCCATTCTTAGGCTTCACTCAGAATGACTGATTTCATCATTTAATAAGCCGAATATTCTTTTCTTCTCCTTATTTTTGTGGTTCAAATAAATGGAAAAGATAGGTTGAGTTCTCAGGTTTCAAAATATATTTCACACAAGATAAAAGCTGTTTCAAAACACAAGGTTCATTCTCCATTTGTATTTGATTTAATAGTCGATGTTTTTGAAAACGACAATAGTTACTATGCCTTTCCTGCAGTGGAATTAATCCGCAAAAAACTATTACTAAGTAAACAGAACCTTACGGTTGAAGATATGGGAGCTGGCTCCCGAGTTTTTAAGTCCAATCAAAGGAGAATAAAGGATATAGCAAAGCTTTCTGCAAAGGAGCCTAAATATGCACAATTATTATTTAAATTGGTGAATTATTACCAGCCTAATACCATTTTGGAGTTAGGTACATCTTTAGGTTTGACAACTACCTATTTGGCGAAAGCCAGAAAAAAAGCTAAAGTTTATACCCTCGAAGGAAGTCCAGAAATTTGTAAAGCAGCTAAAAATACTTTTAAATCGTTACTTGTTAAAAATGTACAGTTGGTGCAAGGGAATTTTAACGACACTTTACCAGAAACTCTTCTTAAAATTGCTGTTTTAGATTTTGCCTTTTTTGATGGAAACCACCAAAAGAAACCAACACTTGATTATTTTAATCAGTGTTTAGAGAAAGCAAGTGAGCATAGTGTATTTGTTTTTGACGATATCCATTGGTCGGATGAAATGACAGAAGCTTGGGAAGAGATTAAAACCCACCCGGAAGTAACTCTTACGGTCGATATTTTCCAATTCGGCATTGTTTTTTTTCGCAAAGGAATTGAGAAACAGCATTTTGTATTGAGTTATTAACTTTGTTTAGACACCCAAGTAATACCTCATTACGAGTCCCGATTTAATGGGTGAAGTAATCTCACCATTGAATTCTATTTCTTTTTATGTCATGGATATTAGTATCCATTCCTGCGAAAGTAGGAATCTTATTGATTGATGAACTAAGGCTCTCTGCATCCATTTGATTTCTCTTATAACGTCTTTAGTTTTAAATTCCTATATTTCTAAAATGAAATTAAGTAGTTATATCTTACAGTTTGTAGTACTCGTTTTTATTGTTCTGTTATTTACAGAGTGCGCCAACAATGCAAAGTTTGAACGAGATGTTAATACGTTTTTTGCAACATTATTCTTTCTTATTGTTATGATTATTGGAGGTATACCTTCC